>Ga0210040_10000624_pt1 | contig 58011 bp, 48 predicted proteins | sample CryGeyCG12114_NA_FD_185462 | JGI IMG/M metagenome (GOLD analysis project Ga0210040, IMG submission 185462) | Groundwater microbial communities from aquifer - Crystal Geyser CG19_WC_8/21/14_NA (SPAdes) (version 2) | ecosystem: Environmental > Aquatic > Deep subsurface > Groundwater | place: USA...
GGAGCGCTTCCGGCGTCACGGTGTCCGTGGGGACGCCGAGCCCGGCCCGGATCGCGTCAGCCTGAGCGATCGACACCCGCCCATCAGTCACGGCATGCGCAATCGGCGCATGCCATGGCACCGGCGGAGCAGGCAGTTCCGGGTGCTCACGTTGGAGGGTCTCTGCGGCGTCGGTCTCGGCGAGCATCTTGCCGACCTCGACGATCGACACCGCCGTGCCCTTCGTGCTGCCCGTCATCGACTCGACCATGGCCTGCGGGGTGCGGAACCCCTCCTGCTGCGCGAGACCTGCCGACCCGAGATCCGTGGTGGAGCGGCGGGTCAGCTTGCCGGAGATCCACGCTGTGTACACGTCGCACGCCTGCCGGAGGTCGGCGATAGCGTGCAGCGCGGCCAGCAGGTCCTGTTTCGGCAGGGGTGCGAACGCGGACGGGGAGGCGCCCAGCCGTGCGACGGTGTCCGCGGTGCGGAGGAGTGTCGTCGCCGGGCTGCTCATACCCCCTATTATCGCGCATCGTAGATGTGTACTACAAGAGATCCCGCCCGATGGGGAGAAGGTTCTTCCCACAGGTAGGGGTCGGGAGAGGACGCGAGGCGGGAGGCATCCCTTTCACAGGCTCACGGACGGCCCCGCTGCGCTGGAAAGGAGGGGTCGAGGAAGACGCCTTCCATGACGCCCATCGGCACTGAACAGCTATCGGCACTGAACAGCCATCGGCACTGGAACAGCCATCGGCACTGGAACAGCCATCGGCACCGAACAGCCATCGGCACTGGAACAGCCATCGGCACTGGAACAGTGACCGGCATCAGGCATCGACCGGCATCAGGCATTGACCGGCATGGGCAGTGACCGGCACCAGGCAACGACGAAGAGCGGTCAGCAGCGGCATCGACTGCCGCGGATGAGAGGAGGTGCCCCCAGCAAGATTCGAACTTGCGCCCCTGCCTCCGGAGGGCAGTGCTCTATCCCCTGAGCTATGGGGGCCAGGGGGAAACGCCTCATTAGGTTAGCACCGGCCGCCGCCGCTCCTCGCCGCGTCACGCCCGGGCCCGTGTCGCCGGGCGCGACGGGCCCTGGTCGCCTGTTCGTTCGCCCGCGTCTCACCGCACACACTCGCGCCCGTCGGTCGGTCGCCGCCGTAGGCTGGGGGGATGGCCGACGAGTCCCTGCGCGACCTGCTGCGCTCCCTGCCCGTGTTCGGCGACGACGTGCCGGACTTCGATCCGGCGGCCGCGCCGGACGACCCGCTCGAGCTGCTCGTCGAGTGGCTGCACCGGGCCATCGAGGCCGGGGTGAGCCAGCCGCACGCGATGGTGCTCGCCACCGCGGACCCGGATGGGCAGCCCTCCGCCCGGACGTTGCTGCTCAAGGACGTCACCCTCCCCACCCCGGATGAGTCCGGCGGCGTCTGGTTCGCCACCCTCTCCGACAGCCCGAAGGGCAGGGATCTCGCAGCCAACCCGCGGGCCGCGCTGCTGCTCTACTGGCGAGAGCAGGGGCGGCAGGTGCGCATCTCCGGCGCCGTCGCCCACGGCGACCGTGACGTGAGTGACCGGGACTTCCTCGCTCGCCATCCCGCCGCGCGGGCCACCGTGCTCGCCGGTCGGCAGAGCGAGCCGATGCCGTCGGGGGAGGAGCTCGAGCGTGAGATGGCGAGCGCCCGCGAGTTCGTCGCCGTCAACCCCAACTTCGTGCCCGAGACGTGGCACAGCTACGTCCTCACGCCGGCGTCCGTCGAGTTCTGGCAGTCGGCGCCCCGGCGCGAGCAGCGTCGCCTCCGCTACACGGCGACGCCGGAGCGCGGCTGGCAGCGCGACATGCTCTGGCCGTAGCGGCCGATGGATGCGGTGCGCGCCGACAGCGGAAGCGCCGGGCGAAGGCAGCGGTGCGAACGCCCCGAACCCCGCTCGTCCGGAGCCCCAGGCGCACCCACCACTGCGCACCCCATACCCGCACCCATCCCAGCGGGTCGCAGTCCCCGCGTCTCACGTCCCATCCCGCAACACGCCCCGACAGAAGGAGTGACATGGCAGGCAGCGTGATCAACCCGAGCGAGGCGTTCCCGCCCGCGGTGGGGATCCGGCTCGACTACCCCGACGGCTGGGCGCCCCTCGCCGGCGCGGGGGTGCACCTCGCGGTGATCCGCGAGCAGCTGCCGGGCGAGTTCCGGCCTAACGTCGTCGTGACGGTGAAGCGCGTCGAGGCGTCGTTCACGCTCGGAGCCGCCGTGCAGCAGCTCCGGGCCAAGCTCTCGGGGCTGCCGGGATACCGCCAGCAGATCGCCGAGGACCGCACCGTGCTGGGCACCGACGGGTTCGCCGCCCAGGGGGAGTACGTGCATCCCCAGGCGGGACCGCTGGCCATCGTCACGTCCATGGCCGTGATTACGCGGGCCAATGCCGTCGACCTCATCGAGGTGTCCGGCACCTGTACCGCCGCGCAGGGCGAACGCCTGATCGACGAGGTGCACGGGATCATCGACAGCGCCCGCACCGTGAAGACGGCGCTCATGGCGGTCCCCGGATCCTGACCGGATGAGCACGGACGCGCCCCCGTTCTGTTGCGCTCCGTGACGCGCCTCCCTCCCCTCCTCGGGAGCACCGCGCACAATGGGGGGATGACCCTCAGCCGTTCCGTCCTCGCCGTCGTGCAGGTGACCCGATCCCGACCGGAGAACGAGGCGTACAACGCCTTCGTCCAGGTACTCAACGGGCGCGTCTGGGCGATGGCGGAGGACGCGGGCTGGGACGTCCTGCGGCTGGCGGCGGAGGATCTGGGGCCGCGCGCCCTGCTCGAGGCGACCGCCGACGCGGACGCGGTCGTGATCATGGGCGGGGAGGACGTGGATCCCGTCTTCTACGGCGGATCGGCGCACTACCCGGGCCGCTCGACGCACTACCGCTCGGCCGATGAGGGGCAGCTGGCGCTCGTGCGTCGCGCCCTCGCCGACGGAACGCCGCTGCTCGGCATCTGCCGCGGCGAGCAGATCATCAACGTCGCCCTCGGCGGCACCCTGCACCAGCACCTCGAGCACGGCGAGCTGCACCGCAACTCGGCCGTGCCGATCACCGAGGTCATGCGCGATCACGAGGTGGAGCTCGCCGCCGGGAGCCGGCTGGCGGGCGCGCTCGGCGCCCGCACGATCATCGTGCGCAGCGCGCACCACCAGGCGGTCGACCGCGTCGGTGAGGGGCTCGTCGTCGTCGGGACCGCACCCGACGGCGGCATCGAGGCGGTCGAGCACGTGTCGGCGCCGATCACGGGGGTGCAGTGGCATCCCGAGGATGCCAGGGCGGCCGCCGACCAGCTGCCCGCTCTGCTCGCGGCGCTGGCCGCCGCCGCCGTGCCCGCGGAGCGCGCCGGGCGCGCAGCCTAGGAGCCCGTTCCCACGCCGGCTCCCTCACCGGGGATCCTGCGGCACGGCGCGCCGCCGCGCGCCCAACGGGCAGCCGCAGCCCGCGCACGCCAGACGGTGTGACGGCAGGCGGGAAGCCGGGCGGGAGACGGTGCCGAGGTGATGGTAGGCGGCACCGCGCCGGGACGGGTCAGGGCTGGGCCGTGGCGACCGCGTCGATGATCGCGGCCATCAGACCCGCGTGATCGCCCGGCTCGTAGAACGCCGTCGAGCGGGCAACGATCCAGTAGTCGCCCGTGAACGCCTGCGCCTGGCCGTGCCCGTCCTCCACCGTGAAGTAGGCCTCGTCCCCGCCGTAGGTCGGCACCGGGTCGTGCTCGACCACGAGCGCGTCCTTCACCTTCTGCAGCTCGGCGGGCTGCAGGTGGGCGAGCGCCACCTCGATGACCTCGCCGCTCGTCTGATTGAGGTAGCCGCACACGACGCCCTCGTCCGCCTCCAGCGTGGCAGGCAGCGTCTCGGCGGCCGGCTCGTAGGAGGGGTCGATGGTGAAGTTGGGGTTGAAGTCGTAGAGCGCCTGCGCGGGCACGAGGGTCTCGCAGGGCAGGGTCACGGGGATGCCGGGCTCCGGCGTCGGCGTGACGACCGGCGTCGCGCTCGCCGAGGCGTCGGGACTCGCCGATACGGACGGCGCGTTCGACCCCGACGGTTCAACCGGCCCGCCGGACGAATCCTCGGCGGGCGAACAGCCGGCGAGCAGCAGGCCCGCGACGAGGGCGATCCCGGCGGCACCGATCCGGGCGGCGGGCGATCGGCGGAGGGCGGGGGAGAACGGGTGCGACATCGGCATGGGAACGCTCCTTGCGTCTTTCGGCGGACACCGGGAGCCACTGCCGTTCGCGTGCGACGACCGAACCCCCGCTCCATTGTCACCGAGGCGGCGGCGAAATACCGTCAGCCGGGCGCCGCGCCCCGCTGACGGTAGGCTTGTCTGCCGTGACTTCCGCAGACCTCTCCCGCTCCATCTTCGATCTCGTGGCGACCGCCGCGGACCGGCGAGCGCCGGATTCCGGGGTCACCATCACGGCGGACGACGTCGTGCTCGAGCGCCCGAAGAATCGTGATCACGGCGACTGGGCGACCAACATCGCCATGAAGCTCGCGAAGCGCCTCGGCACCAACCCGCGGGAGTTCGCGACGGAGATCGCCCGTGACATCGAGGGGCTGCCCGGCGTGGCGTCGGTGGACGTCGCGGGGCCGGGCTTCATCAACATCCGGCTCGAGGCTGCGACGGCGGGCCTGCTCGCCAAGACGATCGTCGACTCCGGTGAGGCGTACGGCCGCGGCACGACGCTCGCCGGCGTGCGGATCAATCTGGAGTTCGTCTCCGCGAACCCCACCGGACCCATCCACATCGGCGGCGTGCGCTGGGCCGCCGTCGGCGACAGCCTCGCCCGCATCCTCATCGCCGAGGGCGGCGACGTCACCCGCGAGTACTACTTCAACGACCACGGATCGCAGATCGACCGCTTCGCGCGCAGCCTGCTCGCCAGCCACCTGGGCGAGCCCACCCCGGAGGACGGCTACGGCGGCGCATACATCGGCGACATCGCGTCCCGGGTCGTCGAGCTCTACGACGGGGACATCGACGCGCTGCCGCGAGACGAGGCGCAGGAGGTGTTCCGCGCGACGGGCGTGGAGCTGATGTTCGGCGAGATCAAGCAGAAGCTGCACGACTTCGGCGTCGACTTCGACGTGTTCTTCCACGAGGACTCGCTGCACGAGTCCGGTGCCGTCGAGCGCGCGATCGAGCGCCTGCGCGAGCAGGGCCACGTGTTCGAGGAGGACGGCGCGGTGTGGCTGCGCACCACGACGTTCGGCGACGACCGCGACCGCGTGATCATCCGCAGCAACGGCGAGCCCGCCTACATCTCCGGCGACCTCGGCTACTACCTCGACAAGCGCGAGCGCGGCTTCGAGCAGAACATCATCATGCTGGGCGCGGACCACCACGGCTACGTCGGCCGCATGATGGCCATGGCCGAGGCGTTCGGCGACGTTCCCGGCGTCAACCTGCAGATCCTCATCGGCCAGATGGTGAACCTGCTGAAGGACGGGCAGCCGCTGCGGATGAGCAAGCGCGCCGGCACGATCGTGACGCTCGACGACCTCGTCGACGCGGTGGGCGTCGACGCGGCGCGCTACGCCCTCGTGCGCTCGTCGGCGGACTCGAAACTCGACATCGACCTCGAGGTGCTGCAGCGACGCACCAACGACAACCCGGTGTTCTACGTGCAGTACGCGCACGCCCGCACCCGCTCGGTCGCGCGGAACGCGAGCGGTGTCGGCGTCGACCGCGGCGCCTTCGCACCGGAGCTGCTCACCCACGAGACGGAGTCGATCCTGCTCGGCGTGCTGCAGGAGTTCCCGCGGATCGTCGCCCAGGCGGCGGAGCTGCGCGAGCCGCACCGGGTCGCCCGGTACATCGAGCAGCTGGCGGGCGCCTATCACCGCTGGTACGACAACTGCCGGGTCACGCCCCTCGGGGAGGAGCCGGTCACCGACCTGCACCGCACGCGGCTCTGGTTGAACGATGCGGTGGGCACTGTCATTCGCAACGCGCTCGGGCTGCTCGGGGTCTCGGCGCCCGAGCGGATGTAGCGGGGAGCGGAAGCATCGTGAGTGCGACGGCGCCGTCCGCCCCGCGGTCCCGCCGCGGCAGGGGCCTCCGGCGTGCCGTCGTGGTCCTCGTCGTGCTGCTCGTGCTCCTCGGCGTCGGTGCGGTCGTGGCGGACGGCATCCTGCGTTCGTACGCGCAGGACCGGGTGGCGGGTGACATCGAGTCGCAGCTGCCCGAGGGCGTGGACGGCGGCGTCGACGTGACGATCGGCGGGGCGTCCGTGATCCTGCAGTACCTGTCCGGATCCTTCGAGCGCGTGCACCTCGAGGGCGACCGGCTCACGGTGAACGGCACTCCGCTGGACGCGGACATCGTGGCGACCGGGGTGCCGATCGACCGCACGCGGCCCGTCGAGCGCGCGGTCGGGACCTTCGGGATCGACGAGGCGGCGGTGACGGACCTTCTGGCCGCGTCGACGGACGCGCCGGCCGACGTGCGGATCGGCGACGGCGTCGTCGAGTACTCGGCGCCCCTGGAGTTCCTCGGCCTCGACCTCTCCTACGACGTGACTGCGGAGCCCCGCATCGATGGGGGCACCGTCGTGTTCACCCCCACCGCCGCGACGCTGTCCGCCGGGTCGGGGAGCTTCGACGTCGGCGGCCTGCTCGGCAGCGACCGGCTCGCCTCGTTCGCGTTTCCGGTGTGCGCGGCGCAGTACCTCCCGCGAGGCGTGAGCCTCACCGACCTCGAGCTCGCACCGGGCCGCGTGATGGTCGACGTGGCGGCGTCGTCGCTGCGCCTCGACGGCGACTCGTTCAGCACCGTCGGGTCCTGCGGCTAGGGCCGCGACGGGGCGTAACGTGCGCACGGCGGTTCCCGGGCAGTCAGTAGGATCGGGAGCGCGCAACGCTTCCCGGGCGTGGTGTCCTGGATGCGGCGTACCAGGCACCGTGCCCACAGGCACCGTGCTCGGAGGCGCCGCGCCCCGGCTTCCGGCGACCCGCCGTGCCGTTCGCCTCGCCAGTCCCGTCAACACCCGTGAGGTGATCCGTGCCCGACAATCCACTCGCCCCCGCATGGCTCCGCGTGCCGGAGGACGCGAACGTGCTTGCGGACGGCCTGTGGTCGCGCAACACGCGGCGCGGTGACTCCGGCGAGATCGAGGTCGCCGGCGTGCCCGTGTCACGGCTCGCCGGGGAGTTCGGCACCCCGCTGTTCGTCCTGGACGAGGAGGACCTGCGCGAGCGGGCCGCCCGCACGGTTGACGCGTTCCGGCGGGAGTTCGCCCGCATCGGCTCCGACGCCAGGGTGTACTACGCGGGCAAGGCGTTCCTCTGCACGGAGGTCGCGCGCTGGGTGACCGCCGCGGGCCTCGGCATCGACGTCGCGAGCGGCGGCGAGCTCGCGGTCGCCCTCGCCGCGGGCGTCGACCCCGCGAGACTCGGCATGCACGGCAACAACAAGGCGCCGTGGGAGATCGAGCGTGCGGTGCGCGTCGGTCTCGGCACCATCGTGATCGACAGCCTGCAGGAGATCGGCGCGGTCGCGGCCGCGGCGGCCCGCGCCGGCCGCAGGCAGGCCGTGCGACTGAGGGTGAACAGCGGCGTGCACGCGAGCACCCACGAGTACCTCGCCACCGCGCGGGAGGACCAGAAGTTCGGCGTCACGCTGTCCGACGTCGAGGATGCGGTCGGCCGCATCCGCGCGCACGACGGACTCGAGTTTCTCGGGCTGCACTCGCACATCGGCTCCCAGATCTTCGACACCGACGGCTTCGTCGAGGCGGCCGCGCGACTGCTCGCGGTGCACGCGCGGTTGCTCGACGGCGGGCCCGTGCCGGAGCTCAACCTCGGGGGCGGCTTCGGAATCGCCTACACGTCCGTCGACGATCCGACCCCGATCGACGAGATCGCGAGGCGCATGGCCGACATCGTGCGCGCCGAGTGCGACCGCCTCGGCATCGACGTGCCGGTCGTGGCCGTGGAACCGGGCAGGTCGGTCGTCGGCCCGTCGACGCTGACCCTCTACACCGTCGGCACGATCAAGGACGTCGAGGTGACCCTGCCGACCGTGCCCGTGCCGGAGGAGGGCGCGTCGCGACCGCGGGCGGCCAACGGGGTCGTCGACGGCACGCTCTCTGTCGCGCCCGCGGAGGACGGCGATCCGGACGCCGAGTTCACGGTGATCCGCAAGTACGTGAGCGTCGACGGCGGTATGAGCGACAACGCGCGCCCCGCCCTGTACGGCGCCGACTACACGGTGCGGCTCGCGAACCGGGCGTCGGACGGCGAACCCGCCCTCGTGCGCATCGCGGGCAAGCACTGCGAGAGCGGCGACATCGTCGTGCACGCCGACTACCTGCCCGGCGACGTGCGCACGGGCGACCTGGCGGCGCTGCCCGCGACCGGCGCATACTGCTGGTCGCTCTCCAGCAACTACAACTACCTCGCCCGCCCCGCCGTCGTGGCCGTGCGCGACGGCGAGGCACGCGCGATCGTGCGCGGCGAGACCGAGGAGGACCTGCTCGCGCGCGACCTCGGCATCGACCGACGGACGACGGGCGCGACAGGCGAACAGGACGGCGAATGATCGAATACCGCAATCTCCGAGTCGCCCTGCTCGGCGCCGGATCCGTCGGCGCGCAGGTGGCGAAGCTCCTGCTCGAGCACGGGGACGAGCTCGCCGCGCGGGTCGGAGCGAGCCTCGAGCTCATCGGCATCGCCGTGCGCGACGTCGACGGGCCGCGCACGGCGGAGCTGCCGAGGCACCTGCTGACGACGGACGCCCAGTCCCTCATCCTCGGCGCGGACATCGTCGTCGAGCTGATCGGCGGCATCGAACCGGCCCGCACGCACGTGCTGCAGGCGCTCACGTCGGGCGCCGACGTGATCACCGCCAACAAGGCGCTGCTCGCCACCCACGGGCCGGAGCTGTTCGAGGCGGCCGGTCAGGTCGGCGCCCAGCTCTACTACGAGGCCGCCGTTGCCGGGGCCATCCCCATCATCCGTCCGCTGCGCGACAGCCTCGCCGGTGACCGCGTGCGGCGCATCCTCGGCATCGTGAACGGCACGACGAACTTCGTGCTCGACCGCATGGACCGCGACGGCGGCAGCTTCGACGACGCGCTCGCCACCGCGACGGAGCTGGGCTACGCGGAGGCCGACCCCACCGCGGACATCGAGGGCTACGACGCGGCACAGAAGGCCGCGATCCTGGCGAGCCTTGCCTTCCACACGGCCGTGCCGCTCGAGGCGGTGCACCGCCAGGGCATCACCGCCATCACGGGCGCCGAGATCGAGTCGGCACGCAATGCGGGCTACGTCGTGAAGCTCCTCGCGATCTGCGAGCGACTCACCGATCCGGTCACCGGCCAGGACGGCGTCTCCGCGCGCGTGTACCCCGCGCTCGTCAGCCGCGACCACCCGCTTGCGGCGGTGCACGGCGCCAACAACGCGGTCTTCGTCGAGGCCGAGGCCGCGGGCAGCCTCATGTTCTACGGCGCCGGCGCCGGCGGGCTGGAGACCGCCTCCGCGGTGCTCGGCGACCTGGTCTCCGCGGCCCGCAGGCACGTCGTCGGCGGCCCCGGAGTCGCGGAGTCGACGCACGCCGACCTCGCGGTGCTGCCGATCGGCAGCATAACGACGCGCTACCAGATCACGCTCGACGTCACGGACGAGCCCGGCGTGCTCGCCCGCATCGCCTCGCTGTTCAGCGAGCACGAGGTGTCGGTCGAGACGCTCGTGCAGAGCGTCGGCCGGCCCGGTGCGCCTGGCGCGGGTGCCGGACCCTCCACCGCTACCCTGGTGATCGGCACGCACGCCGCGACGGAGGCGGCCCTCGCCGCGACCGTGGCCGCGGTGGCCGAGAGCGACGTCGTCACCGCGGTGACGAGCGTCCTCCGGGTGGAGGGCGGCTGATGGCCGCGGACCCGATCGCCCGCGACATGGCCGCGGCCTTGTTCCCGTCAGTTCGAGCGACGTTCCAGTCAGACAGAGAAGGAGCCTGATGGCCCAGCAGTGGCGCGGAGTTCTGCGCGAATACGCCGACCGACTGAGCATCACGGATGCGACCCCGATCGTGACGCTCGGCGAGGGCGGCACGCCGCTGATCCCGGCGCCCGCGCTGTCCGCGCGCACGGGGGCCAAGGTGTGGGTGAAGTACGAGGGCATGAACCCGACGGGCTCGTTCAAGGACCGCGGCATGACGATGGCCATCTCCAAGGCGGTCGAGCACGGCGCGAAGGCCGTCATCTGCGCCTCGACGGGCAACACCTCCGCGTCCGCCGCGGCGTACGCCACCCACGCGGGCATCACCGCGGCGGTGCTCGTGCCCGAGGGCAAGATCGCCATGGGCAAGCTGAGCCAGGCCATCGCGCACAACGCCGAACTGCTGCAGGTGCAGGGCAACTTCGACGACTGCCTGGACATCGCGCGCGACCTGGCCGAGAACTACCCCGTGCACCTCGTCAACTCCGTGAACCCCGACCGCATCGAGGGCCAGAAGACGGCCGCGTTCGAGGTCGTCGAGGTGCTGGGCGACGCGCCCGACTTCCATTTCATCCCGGTGGGCAACGCGGGCAACTACACCGCGTACACCCGCGGCTACACGCAGGACCTCGAGGTGGGCAACGCGAGTCGCCTGCCGCGCATGTTCGGCTTCCAGGCCGCGGGCAGCGCACCGATCGTGCGCGGCGAGATCGTGCGCCAGCCGGACACCATCGCGAGCGCGATCCGCATCGGCAACCCGGCGTCGTGGAAGCTCGCGCTCGAGGCCCGCGAAGCGACGGACGGCTACTTCGGCGCCATCGCCGATGCCCAGATCCTCGAGGCGCACCGCATCCTCTCTGCCGAGGTCGGGATCTTCGTCGAGCCGGCCTCCGCCATCAGCGTCGCCGGTCTGCTCGAGCGCAGCGAGGCGGGGGAGATCCCCGCCGGGGCGACGGTCGTGCTCACGGTCACGGGCCACGGGCTCAAGGATCCGCAGTGGGCCCTGCGCGCGGCCGACGGCAGCGACGTGCAGCCCACGGTCGTGCCTGTCGACACCGCGCAGATCGCGAGCGTGCTCGGCCTGGGCGCCGCGTGATGCTCCCGGGCCGCTCGGTCGGCGTCAAGGTCCCCGCGACCACCGCGAACCTCGGTCCCGGATTCGACACGCTCGGCCTCGCGCTCGCGCTGTACGACGAGCTGACCGTCACGGTGCGCGAGGAACCGGGGGCGACCGTCGACGTGCGGGGCGTGGGCGCGGGGGAGGTGCCGACCGACGAGACGAACCTGGTCGTGCGCGCCATCGCGCACGCGTTCGACGCCTTCGACCAGCCGCTGCCCGGCCTCGACCTCGTGGCGCACAACGCCATCCCGCACGGCCGGGGGATGGGCTCGTCCGGCGCCGCCATCGTCGCCGGCATCCTGGCCGCCAAGGGCCTGCTCGAGGGCGTCGTCGACATGGATGCCGACGTGCTGCTGCGGTTGGCCACCGAGCTCGAGGGTCACCCGGACAACGTCGCGCCCGCCCTGTTCGGCGGACTCACCATCGCGTGGGTCGCCCCCGAGGGCCCGCAGCACAAGAAGCTGATGGTGCACCGCGGCGTCTCGCCGCTCGTGTTCGTGCCCGAGGCGAAGATGTCGACGGCGCTGGCGCGCAGCCTGCAGCCGCAGTCCGTGCCCCACGAGGACGCGACGTTCAACGTGTCACGGTCCGCGCTGCTCATCGCGGCACTGATCCAGAGCCCCGAGCTGCTGCTCGCGGCGACCGAGGACCGGCTGCATCAGAACTACCGTGCCGCGGCCATGCCGGAGACGAACGCGCTCATCATGATGCTCCGCGAGCACGGGCTGGCGGCCGTCGTCTCCGGCGCGGGACCCTCGCTCCTCGTGCTCGGCAGCGACCCCGGTCAGCGGCTCGTCGCGGCCGATCTCGTGGCGCGACACGCCGAGACTCCGTGGCAGGCGCTCATGCTGGCCGTCGACTTCAAAGGTGCTACAGTGATCGTGCATCCGGAAGGGGCCGAGTAGCAGCCAACGCGCTTCTCGTGCCGCTCCCTTAGTCCAACGGCGTTCCGCTCCGAGGACTGGCCGGATCGGAATCGCACTCCGGCGACCATCGCGGGTCGCGGTTCCCACCGTGTCACGGACTGCACTTTCCAGATACTCATTGCTGTCGCCACTTCCCCGAAAGTCTCGGTCGTTCGTGGCCGACACCAGCGCCCGACTGGCACGTCCTCTCGCCGCTAGCAGTGAAACGCGACCAGTACTCCACCGTGGACATCTCCACGGCTTGGGGGAAGGAATCCTTTTTCGTGACTGACGTCAACACCCGAGAGACCACCGTGAGCCCCGAGCTCGCCCGCCTCCGCGTATCCGAGCTTCAGGCCATCGCCGCCGAGCTCGGCATCCCGGGCGCATCGAAGCTCCGCAAGGGCGAGCTCGTGGTGGCGGTCACCGCCGCCCGCGCCGGCGCGCCCGTCGAGGTCCCCCTCGACGTGTCCATCGACGGTGCGCCCGCACCCGAGGCGGCCGCACCGGAGGCCCCTGCCATCGAGGACGCCGCCGCCGAGGCACCCGCCGCCCCGCAGTCAGCGGAGCAGACGGCTGCCGAGCCGGAGCAGACGGAGCCGGAGCAGACGGCTTCAGCGCCGGAGCAGACCGCGCCCGAGCAGCCGGTCGGCGAGCTCGACGCGCCGGCCGCGCCCGCCGCCACCGAGCGGGACGCCGCTCCGGCAACCGAGCCGGCAGCGCCGGCACTCACCCTCGACGACCTCGCGAGTTCGCTCGAGCCCGCGTCGCGTCGCCGTCCCTCCCGCAGGGCGAGCGCCCCGGTGATCACCCCCGGCGCCGTCGACGAGGACCGCAGAGGCGCGGCCGACAACGCGAACGGCGAAGAGAACGGCACCGCGCCCGCTCCGGCCGAGGACGAGCAGGGCGGCCGTGGACGCGGCCGTCGCCGTGGCGACCGCGGTCGCGACTCCGCGGAGGCCGCGACCGACGCCGCGGAGGAGACCGAGTCCGGTGACGCCGCGACCGATCAGCGCGAGGGCGAGCAGCGCGAGGGCGGCCGCAACCGCGGACGCAACCGCAATCGCAACAAGCAGGACCGCGGAGACGGCCAGCAGAACCAGGGCGGCCAGAACCAGGGCGGCCAGGGCAACCAGAACGGCCAGAACCAGGGCAACCAGGGTCAGGCGGAACGGGGCACGCAGGTCCAGCCGGAGCAGGAGGCCGACGGCGGACGGCAGAACCGCGGCGGTCAGCAGAACCGCGACCAGAACCGCGCCGACGCCCGCGACCAGGCCGAGCGCGGCGGACGCAGCCGCTACCGCGACCGCAAGCGCGGGCGCGGCCCCGTCGGTGACGAGTTCGAGCCCGAGATCGACGAGGACGACGTGCTGCTGCCCGTCGCCGGCATCCTCGACTTGCTCGACAACTACGCCTTCGTGCGCACGACCGGCTACCTGCCCGGCACCAACGACGTCTACGTCTCGCTCGGCCAGGTCAAGAAGTACAACCTGCGCAAGGGCGACGCGGTGGTCGGCGCCATCCGCCAGCCGCGCGACAACGACAGCAGCGGCCGCCAGAAGTACAACGCGATCGTGCGCATCGACTCCGTCAACGGCCTGCCCCTCGACGAGGCGGCGACGCGCGTGGAGTTCGGCAAGCTCACGCCGCTGTACCCGCAGGAGCGCCTGCGCCTCGAGACCGAGCCGAACAAGCTGACCACCCGCATCATCGACCTCGTGTCGCCGATCGGGAAGGGCCAGCGCGGCCTCATCGTCTCGCCGCCCAAGGCGGGCAAGACCCTCGTGCTGCAGGCGATCGCGAACTCCATCGCGACCAACAACCCCGAGGTCCACCTCATGGTCGTGCTCGTGGACGAGCGGCCCGAAGAGGTCACCGACATGCAGCGCACGGTCAAGGGCGAGGTCATCGCGTCGACGTTCGACCGGCCCGCCGAGGACCACACCACGGTCGCCGAGCTCGCGATCGAGCGCGCAAAGCGCCTCGTCGAGCTGGGCCACGACGTCGTCGTGCTGCTCGACTCGATCACCCGTCTGGGCCGTGCCTACAACCTCGCCGCTCCGGCGTCGGGTCGCATCCTGTCTGGTGGCGTCGACTCGTCCGCCCTGTACCCGCCGAAGCGCTTCTTCGGCGCCGCGCGCAACATCGAGCACGGCGGTTCCCTCACCATCCTCGCCACGGCGCTCGTGGAGACCGGATCGAAGATGGACGAGGTGATCTTCGAGGAGTTCAAGGGCACGGGCAACATGGAGCTGCGCCTCTCCCGTCAGCTCGCGGACAAGCGCATCTTCCCGGCCGTCGACGTCAACGCCTCCGGCACCCGCCGCGAGGAGATGCTGATGGGCGCGGACGAGGTCAAGGTCACCTGGAAGCTGCGTCGCGCCCTCGCCGGCCTGGAGCAGCAGCAGGCCCTGGAGATCGTGCTCGGTCGCCTCAAGGAAACCTCGTCGAACGTCGAGTTCCTCATGAAGGTGCAGCAGTCCATGCCCGCGGGCAACGGGCAGGGCAGCCACAGCAGCGGCCACTCCGCGCACGAAAAGGGCTGACCGCGTGTTCGAGTCAGTGACGACACTCCTGGCTGAGCACGAGGATCTCCAGAACCAGCTGGCCGATCCCGAGCTGCACTCCGACCCTGCGAGGTCGAAGCGGGTCAACCGGCGCTACGCCGAGCTCAGCCGCATCGTGGCCGCGTACCAGGAGTGGCGGGGTCTGCAGGAGGACCTGGAGGCCGCGCGCGAGCTCGCCGGGGAGGACCCCGCGTTCGCCGAGGAGATCCCCGCGCTGGAGGAGTCCCTGGAGCCGGCGCAGGAGCGCCTGCGCCGGCTGCTCATCCCGCGCGACCCCGACGACGCCCGCGACGTGATCATGGAGATCAAGATGGGCGAGGGCGGCGCGGAGTCCGCGCTGTTCGCCGCCGATCTTCTGCGCATGTACCTGCACTACGCGGAGTCCAAGCGCTGGAAGACCGAGATTCTCAGCCAGACCCAGAGCGACCTCGGCGGCTACAAGGACGTCCAGGTCGCCATCAAGGGCAACTCGAACGACCCGGCGCAGGGCGTGTGGGCACACCTCAAGTACGAGGGCGGCGTGCACCGCGTTCAGCGTGTGCCCGCCACGGAGTCGCAGGGCCGCATCCACACGTCGGCCGCAGGGGTGCTCGTCATCCCCGAGGTGGACGAGCCGGAGGAGGTCGAGATCAACCCGAACGACCTCAAGATCGACGTCTACCGGTCGTCAGGCCCCGGCGGCCAGTCCGTGAACACCACGGACTCCGCCGTGCGCATCACCCACCTGCCGACCGGCATCGTCGTCGCCATGCAGAACGAGAAGAGCCAGCTGCAGAACCGCGAGGCCGGCATGCGCGTGCTCCGTGCCCGCGTGCTCGCGAAGCAGCAGGAGGAGCTCGACGCCGAGGCGTCGGCCGTGCGCAAGAGCCAGATCCGAACCATGGACCGGTCCGAGCGCATCCGCACGTACAACTTCCCGGAGAACCGCATCGCGGACCACCGCACGGGGTACAAGGCGTACAACCTCGACGCCGTGATGAACGGCGCCCTCGACCCGATCGTGGAGTCCGCCATCTCGGCGGACGAGGAGGCGCGGCTCGCCGACATCGGCGACAGCGCAGAGTGATGGACGCGCGCGGCCTGCTGCGCGAGTCCGTCGATGCGCTGACCGCCGCCGGCGTGCCGGATGCGCGGGTGGACGCGGAGCTGCTGCTCGGCCACGTGCTCGGCGCGAGCCGCGGCCGCGTGCAGTCGCTCGAGATCACCGGCGCGGACGTCGACGACCCGGTCGTCGGGCGGATGCGCGCCCTCGTGGCGCGCCGGGCCACGCGCGAGCCGCTGCAGCACATCACGGGTCGCGCGCCGTTCCGCTCGCTCGAGCTGGCGGTCGGGCCCGGGGTGTTCGTGCCGCGGCCGGAGACCGAGCAGGTCGCTCAGTTCGCCATCGACGCCCTGCGCGCCGTCGCGTCGGACGAGCCCATCGCCGTCGACCTCGGCACGGGCAGCGGCGCCATCGCGCTCGCCCTCGCGACCGAGGTGCCGCACGCGCGCGTGTACGCGGTGGAGAGGTCGCCGGACGCGCACGCGTGGGCCGCCCGCAACTTCGCCGAGACCGGCGCCGGGAACGCGACCCTCGTGCTCGGGGACCTCGCGGACGCGCTGCCGGAGCTCGACGGCACGGTGTCGCTCGTCGCGAGCAACCCGCCGTACATCCCGCGGGGCGCGGTGCCGCGGGACGCCGAGGTGCGCCTATACGACCCCGAGCTCGCGCTCTACGGCGGGGAGGACGGGCTGGACGTCGTGCGCGCCCTGTCCGCACGCGCGGCCCGGCTGCTGCATCCCGGCGGCACGCTCGTGCTCGAGCACGGCGAGCTGCAGGGGGCGGCGATCCGCGAGCTGCTCCGCGCCGACGGCTGGCGGGCGGTCGCGACGCACCGCGACTACACGACGCGCGACCGAGCCACCGTCGCCCTCCGCTAGTCCTTCCGCATGCCAGAGCCCGGGGACATGACCCGGGGGAGGGGTCAGAGCCAGCGCTTCTTCTTGAAGATCGTGTAGAGACCGAAGCCCATGGCGATCATCGCGGCGACGGCCATCGGGTAGCCGTAGGTCCAGTGCAGCTCGGGCATGGTGTCGAAGTTCATGCCGTAGACCGTTCCGATGAGCGTCGGAGCGAAGAGGATGGCCGCCCAGGAGGAGATCTTCTTGACCTCCTCGCTCTGCTCGAGGCCCACCTCGGACAGGCGTCGCATCTCCTCGTTCTGCTCGAGGCTCGCCTCGGACAGCCGGCGCATCTCGTCGTTCTGACGCTGAGTCGTGAGCGTCGAGTGCACGGTCAGCGCGTTCTGCAGCACCTGTCGGAACGAGTCCGCCCGCTCCGACACGCGGATCACGTGGTCGAGCACGTCCCGCAGCAGCCGCTGCAGCTCGATCTCGACGTTGTACTTGTCGGACCCGCGCCCCAGGTTCTCGAGCATGCCGGCGAGCGGCTGAACGGCGCGCTGGAACTCGATGACCTCCGTGAGCAGCGCGTAGATGCGGCGCGACACCGCGGGATCCCCGCCGAACAGCTGGTCCTCGATCTCGTCGATGTCGTTCTCGAGGCCCGCGATGACCGGGCCGTACTCGTCGACGACCTGGTCGAGCAGCGCGTAGAGCACGGCGTGCGGGCCCTGGGCGAGCAGCTCGGGCGTGTGCTCGAGCCGCTTCCGCACCGCCGTGAGGTCGGGCGACTCCGCGTGCCGGATGGTGACGACGAACTCCGGACCGACGAAGAGGTGCAGCTCGCCGAACTCCACCGTCTCGTCCGCATCGATGTAACGCGCGGGCCGGAGCACGACGAAGAGGGTGTCACCGTAGCGTTCCAGCTTCGACCGCTGATGGCCTTTGAGCGCGTCCTCGACGGAGAGGTGATGCAGCTCGAACTCCTGCGCAATCGTGCGGATCTCGTCCGCGCTCGGCCGGTACAGGCCGATCCACGCCATGCCGTTGCGGCGGCGCAGAGTCTCGAACGTCTCGGCGAGTGTCACCGGCGTCTCGACGCGCCGGCCCTCGGCGTACACGGCGTTGTCAACGACGGGCATGGCTCTCCCTGCTTCCGGCGACCGACGGTGCCGCGTCGCGAGCGAAGCGCTCGATGGCCTCCCGCATGCCGCCGCCGCCGGTGGCCGGCGTGTAGCGGTGCGTCGTGATGCCGAGCGTCGCGGCCCCGGCGACGTTCTCGGTGAGGTCGTCGGCGAAGAACGCGTCAGCCGGGGCCGCGCCATAGCTCTCGAGCACGCGCCGGAACACGAGCGGGTCGGGCTTCCTGGCGCCGTAGGAGCTCGAGGTGCGCAGATGCTCGGCGCCGAACAGCGGCACGAGCGCCGGCGCGAGCCGGGGCAGGTGCTTGTGCGTCAGGGGGCCGTTGTTGGTGAGCAGGGTCACCCGGCCGAGCTCCGCCGCCCGCGACACGGCGTCGAGTGAGTCGGGAAGAGGCGCCATGGCGCCCGCGCGGGCAAGCACCCAGTCCTCCTCGGTCACATCCACCCCCACCGCCGCGCGGAAGCTGTCGAGGTAGTGCGACGCCGAGACGAAGCCGCCCGCCTCCGCTTTCTCCTCCGAGCCGGTCAGCCACCAGCGCTCCCGCAGCTGCGCCACGGAGCGACCCGTCGACTTCGACAGGGACTCCATCCGGGTGCGCCAGTCGTAGTCGTAGAGCACGTTGTCCATGTCGAATATGAAGAGGAGGGTCATCGCTCCCAGTATCGTCCACTGCCGCCAAGTAACATGAACCCCGATATGGCGCGCATCTACGACTGTTCGGTCGACTCGGAACTGCTGACCGGCATGAGGCTGGCGAGAGCGGCGATCGCGCGCGGCGAGTGCGTCGTCCTCCCCACGGACACCGTCTACGGGATCGCGGCCGACGCGTTCAACCCCGCCGCCGTGACCCGCCTCCTCGAGGCGAAGGGACGCACGCGCCAGGCGCCCCCGCCCGTGCTCATCCCCGGCACCCAGACGCTCGACGCCCTCGCGGAGACCGTTCCCCCGGTCGTGCGGCAGCTGGTCGAGCGGTTCTGGCCCGGCGCGCTCACGGTCATCCTCCGCGCGCAGCCGTCGCTCTCCTGGGACCTCGGCGAGACCCGGGGCACGGTCGCCCTACGGATGCCGGACAACACGTACGCCCTCGAGCTCCTGGCGGAGACCGGACCGCTCGCAGTGTCCTCGGCCAACCGCACGGGCGAGCCCGCCGCGACGACCGCGTTCGAGGCCGAGGCACAACTGGGGGAGAGCGTGTCCGTCTACCTCGACGGGGACGACACCGTCTCCGTTTCCTCCGCCGAGCACGGCGCCCCGTCCACAATCGTGGACGCGACCGCGCTGGACCGCGAGGACGGCCGGCTGCGCATCGTGCGCCAGGGCGCCGTCTCCCGGGAGGACATCCGGGCCGTCGCGGGCGACGCGCTCGAAGACGAGGCCTGACATGCCGTACTACGCCACGATCGGCCTGATCACCGCCGTGATCACGCTGATCCTCTCCGTGCTCATCGCGAAGCTCAGCCACCGCTACCGGTTGTACCCGAAGATCCGTGACCGCGACGTGCACACCCGCCCGACGCCGCGCCTCGGCGGGGTCGCGATGTTCGCGGGCGTGCTCGTGGCGTTCGCCATCGCGTCGCAGATCTCGTGGTTCGACCTCGTGTTCGCCAGGCCGGGACCCATCTGGGCCATCCTGGGGGCCGCCTTCATCATCGTCGCGGTGGGTGTCGCGGACGACATCTGGGACCTGGACTGGATGACGAAGCTCGCCGCGCAGATCCTCGCGGCGGGGCTGCTCGCCTGGCAGGGCGTCGCCATCGCGTCCCTGCCGATCGGCGGGCTCACCGTCGGCTCCTCGTACATGTCGCTGCTCATCACGGTGCTCGCCGTCGTGCTCGTGATGAACGCCATCAACTTCATCGACGGGCTGGACGGGCTGGTGGCGGGTGTCGCGGTCATCGCCAACAGCACGTTCTTCGTCTACAGCTTCCTGCTGTCGCTCGAGGAGGGACGCACTGAGCGTTTCAACCTCGCCTCGCTGATCTCCGTGATCATCATCGGCGCCTGCGTCGGCTTCCTCCCGCTCAACTGGCACCCCGCGAAGCTGTTCATGGGAGACGCGGGGGCCCTGCTCATCGGCCTGCTGATGGCCACGAGCGCCATCGCGGTCACGGGGGAGATCGATCCCGTCAACTTCGCCCGGTCGGAGTTCCTGCCGGCCTTCCTGCCCATCCTGCTGCCGTTCGCGATCCTCGTCGTGCCCCTGCTCGACTTCGCGCTCGCCGTGTTCCGCCGGCTCAAAGCCGGGAAGTCGCCGTTCAGCGCCGACCGCCAGCACCTGCACCACCGGCTGCTCGACATGGGCCACTCCCGCATGCACGCCGTGCTGATCTTCTACGCCTGGACCACGGTCGTGTCCGTCGGCTGCCTCCTGTTCTTCGTGATCAAGCCCTACTACTGGGCCTTCCTCTTCATCTTCATCGGGCTCGTGATCTGCGCCGGCCTCACGCTCGCGCCACTCACCCGCCGCAAGGCGGTCGAGGCGCGGGTGCAGTCGGCGACCGGCGACGAGGCACCGGCGCTCGCCGCGTTCGACCCGCTCGACAGCGCGTCGGAGGACGTCGACAGGTCCCGCGTGACCGACGACCAGCTCGCCACCGTCGAACGCGCCCGTACGGGCGCCGTGCCACTGCCCCGGAAGGAATCCCGATGACCGGAACCGCGGGCGGATACCGTCGCCCCACCTCGACGCCCGTCTTCCAGAGCGTGCTCCGCCTGGGTCTCGTGCTCGCCGTGGCGATCGCGCTGATCGGCGGCGCCGTCGCCTTCCTCGTGGCCGGCACGCCCGGCCTCGTCTCCGCGCTGATCGGTGCCCTGATCGGCGGGCTCTTCCTCGCCGTCACGGCGGCGAGCATCCTGTTCGCCAACCGGCTGAGTCGAGGCGACATGCTGCATCCCGCCTATTTCGGCGTCATCCTCGGCGCCTGGCTGCTCAAGTTCGTGCTCTTCCTCGTCATCGTGTTCGTGCTGCGCGAGCAGCCCTGGATCGACGGCACGGTGCTGTTCCTCACCCTGGTCGCGGGGGTGCTCGGCACGCTCGCCATCGACGTGGTCGTGGTCGCCCGGTCGCGCATCCCGTACGCGAGCGACGTGACCCTCCCGGGGGACGGCGACAGGCCGTAGCGATTGGGCGTGCGACCCGTTATCTTGCTAGACTCGTGCTCGGTTCCCCCCGCGCTTCACGAAGACGTCATCGCCTGAGCGATGCTTTCTCAGCGGGATGTTCTTCCCATCGTTCGCTGACGCGAGAGCCCTAGCTCCACGCCCCGAAACAGGAGAAAAGCGCTGCTCATCGACGCTATGCACCTGCTGGTTCCGAAAGCCGCCGACGAAGGCGGATTCGTGGGCCCGTCAATCGCGGAATTCTTCCCCGACATCGTCCTGTTCGAGGGCACCGCCTTCGCCATGAACCGCATCATGATGCTGCGGCTCCTCGTGGTGGCGGTGCTCGTGCTCATGTTCTGGCTCGGCACGCGGAACATGAAGATCGTTCCCGGCCGCTTCCAGACCCTCATCGAGATGGCGCTGAACCTCGTGCGCGTCAGCATCGCCGAGGACGTCCTCGGCAAGAGGGACGGAACGCGGTTCCTCCCTCTGCTCACGACGATCTTCTTCCTCGTGCTGGGCATGAACCTCACGGGCGTCGTCCCGGGCCTCAACATCGCGGGCACCTCGGTGATCGGGCTGCCGCTCGTGCTCGCGGTCATCGCGTACATCGCCTTCATCTACGCGGGGCTCCGCAAGCACCCCGGCACCTTCCTCAAGAACTCGCTGTTCCCGCCGGGCGTCCCGAAGCCGATCTATGTCATCGTCACGCCCATCGAGTTCGTGTCGATCTTCGTCCTCCGCCCCATCACCCTCTGCCTGCGACTGCTCATGAACATGGTCGCGGGTCACCTCCTGCTCGTCCTGCTCTTCTCGGCGACGCAGTTCTTCTTCTTCAGCCTGCAGGTCGACGGCGCGTTCCGGCTCTTCGGCGCCGGCACGCTCGCCTTCGGCTTCGTCTTCACCCTCTTCGAGGTGCTGGTCGCGGTGCTGCAGGCGTACGTCTTCACCCTGCTGACCACCGTCTACATCCAGCAGGCGCTGGCTGAAGAGCACTAACGATCTACATCCGGCTCGCGCCGGCTGAAGAGCACTGAACGATCCGGGCGTCCGCCCGAATCGCCATCACGGAAGGAAATACACGTGGACACCACTGTTCTCGCGGAACTCAGCGGAAACATCGCGACGGTCGGTTACGGCCTCGCCGCCATCGGACCGGCCATCGGTGTGGGCATCGTCGTCGGCAAGACCATCGAGTCCGTCGCGCGCCAGCCCGAGCTGCAGGGTCGCCTGCAGATCCTGATGTACCTGGGTATCGCCTTCACCGAGGCGCTCGCGTTCATCGGCATCGCGACGTACTTCATCTTCACCGCCGGCCAGTAGTCGTTCGCCATCCGAGTTCTCCGAGGAGACGAAATGCTTCACGCAGTAATCACTGCAGCCGCTGAAGAGGGCGGGCACGAGCCGGGCAACCCGCTCATCCCGGCGACCTACGACATCGTCTGGTCCCTCGTCTGCTTCCTGATCATCTTCGCGGTGTTCTTCTGGAAGGTGCTTCCGGCGATCCGCAAGACGCTGGACGAGCGCTCGGAGATCATCGAGGGCGGCATCGCCAAGGCCGAGGCCGCCCAGGCGGAGGCGGCCGCTGCGCTGTCCGAGTACAACGCCCGCCTCGCCGAGGCGCGCGCCGAAGCGGGACGCATCCGCGAGCAGGCACGGGTCGACGGCCAGCGCATCCTCGCAGACCTCAAGCAGCAGGCATCGGCCGAGGCCGCCCGCATCACCGCCAACGCCCAGGCGCAGATCGAGGCGGAACGCCAGGCGGCGCTCGTGTCGCTGCGCTCCGAGGTCGGATCGCTCGCGATCGACCTCGCGTCCGGCGTGATCGGCGAGAGCCTGACGGACGACCGCCGCTCGGCTGCGCTCGTCGACCGGTTCCTCGCGGACCTCGAAGCCAGCGAGACCGCCGGCAGGGCCAAGTAGATGGGCAGCGCGACTCGCGGTTCCCTCGGTGAGGCTCGCGCCGCCCTGGCGCAGGTCGCCGAGGTCCGGCTCGAGATGGCGGAGCAGCTGCTGCAGGCCGGCCGGGTGATCGGCTCGTCCAACCAGCTGCGCAACCTGCTCGGTGACCCGGGACTCGAGACCTCGGACAAGACCGAGATCGTGCGTCGCGTGTTCTCGGGGTCGCTCGACCCCATCGCCCTCCAGCTCGTCACGAGCATCGCCGGCGACCGCTGGTCGAGCGACGACGACCTGCTCGAGGCGGTCGAGGAGCTGGGGATCCGCGCTGCGGCCCGGTCCGCGGCGTCGGGCACCGACATCGTGACCGAGCTGTTCGAGTTCGGGCGGGCCGTGCGCTCCAACGCGGCCCTCGAGCTCGCGGTCAGCAGCAAGCTCGGCACGTCGGCCGCCAAGGCGTCGCTCGTGACGGAGCTGCTGGTGAACGCCTCTCAGCAGACCCGGCTCATCGTGAGCCACCTCGTGCAGCAGCCGCGCGGCCGCCGGGTCAGCGAGCTGCTCCGTCATGCCGCAGCCGTGGTGTCAGACGAGTACGAGCGCCTGGTCGCCACGGTGACGGTGGCACGGCCGATCGCGGGCGACCAGCTCGAGCGCCTGCGCGGCGGGCTGGCCCGCGCCTACGGGCGTAACGTGGCCATCAACCAGGTCATCGACGAAACTGTCATCGGCGGGCTTCGCGTGCAGATCGGCAACGACGTCATCGACGGAAGCGTCGCCACCAAGCTCAACGACCTGAGACTTCAGCTCGCCTGACTCGCGGGCACCTCAACAAAGGAACCTTTCAATGGCAGAACTTTCGATCAGCCCGGACGAGATCCGGAACGCGCTGAAGGATTTCGTGCGGGCCTACGACCCGACGAAGACGTCCACGACCGAGGTCGGCTACGTCACGAACGCGGGCGACGGAATCGCCCACGTGCAGGGCCTGCCGGGTGTCATGGCCAACGAGCTCATCCGCTTCGCCGACGGCACGCTCGGTCTCGCCCAGAACCTGGACGAGGACGAGATCGGTGTCATCGTGCTCGGTGAGTTCTCCGGCATCGAGGAGGGCATGGAGGTGCAGCGCACCGGCGAGGTGCTCTCCGTGCCCGTCGGCGACGGCTACCTCGGCCGCGTCATCGACCCGCTGGGCAACCCGATCGACGGCCTCGGCGAGATCGCCTCCGAGACGCGTCGCGCCCTCGAGCTGCAGGCCCCCGGTGTCATGCAGCGCAAGAGCGTGCACGAGCCGATGCAGACCGGCATCAAGGCGATCGACGCCATGATCCCGATCGGCCGCGGCCAGCGCCAGCTGATCATCGGCGACCGCCAGACGGGCAAGACGGCGATCGCGATCGACACGATCATCAACCAGCGCGCGAACTGGGAGTCCGGCGACGTCGACAAGCAGGTCCGCTGCATCTACGTCGCGATCGGCCAGAAGGGCTCGACCATCGCCTCCGTGCGAGGCGCGCTCGAGGACGCCGGCGCCATGGAGTACACGACCATCGTCGCCTCCCCGGCGTCCGACCCCGCGGGCTTCAAGTACCTCGCCCCCTACACCGGCTCGGCCATCGGCCAGCACTGGATGTACGGCGGCAAGCACGTCCTGATCATCTTCGACGACCTGTCGAAGCAGGCAGAGGCCTACCGCGCCGTGTCGCTGCTGCTGCGCCGCCCGCCGGGACGCGAGGCGTACCCCGGCGACGTGTTCTACCTGCACTCCCGCCTGCTCGAGCGCTGCGCGAAGCTGTCCGACGAGCTGGGTGCCGGCTCGATGACGGGCCTGCCCATCATCGAGACCAAGGCGAACGACGTGTCCGCCTACATCCCGACCAACGTGATCTCGATCACCGACGGCCAGATCTTCCTGCAGTCCGACCTCTTCAACGCGAACCAGCGCCCCGCCGTCGACGTCGGCATCTCGGTGTCCCGGGTCGGTGGCGACGCGCAGGTGAAGTCGATCAAGAAGGTGTCGGGAACGCTGAAGCTCGAGCTCGCCCAGTACCGCTCGCTCGAAGCGTTCGCGATGTTCGCGTCCGACCTCGACCAGGCCAGCCGCCGTCAGCTGGCGCGCGGCGCCCGCCTGACCGAGCTGCTCAAGCAGCCGCAGTACTCGCCGTACCCGGTCGAGGACCAGGTCGTGTCGATCTGGGCCGGCACGAACGGCAAGCTCGACGAGGTGCCGGTGTCCGACGTCCTGCGCTTCGAGCGCGAGCTGCTCGACTACCTCGGCCGCAGCACGGACGTGCTGACGCGCCTGCGTCAGACGAACGTGCTCGACGACGACACCGCGGCGACGCTGGACAGCGCCATCGACCGGTTCAAGCTGGAGTTCCAGACGGGTGAGGGCAAGCCCCTCTCCGGCCCCGGGCGCGAGCAGTTCGAGAGCATGCCCGCCGAGGACATCAACCAGGAGAAGATCGTCAAGACGCGGCGCTAGCCCGCCCGTCCCGGCCGGTCCCCGGAAGGCTCGCCTTCCCGGGGACCGACCGGCATCCCACCCCGAATTACCTACAGGAGACACATGGGAGCCCAGCTTCGGGTCTACCGGGCACGCATCCGCGGCGCCCAGACGACCAAGAAGATCACCCGTGCCATGGAGCTGATCTCGGCTTCGCGCATTCAGAAGGCGCAGGCGCGGGTCGCGGCCTCCGCACCGTACTCCCGCGCCGTGACGCGGGCCGTGTCGGCCGTCGCCACGTTCTCGAACGTCGAGCACGTGCTCACGACCGAGGCGGAGAACCCCAGGCGCGCCGCGATCGTCGTCTTCACGTCCGACCGCGGTCTCGCCGGCGCGTTCAGCTCGCAGATCCTCCGCGAGACGGGTGAGCTGGCGGAGAAGCTGCGGAGCGAGGGCAAAGAGGTCGTCTACTACCTCGTCGGCCGCAAGGCCGTCGCCTACTTCACGTTCCGCAAGCGCGACTCCGAGCAGGCCTGGACCGGGGGCACCGATCAGCCCGCGTTCGAGACCGCGAAGGAGATCGGCGGTGTCCTCGTGGAGAAGTTCGTGCAGGACACGGACGAGGGCGGCGTCGACGAGATCCACATCGTGTACAACCGCTTCGTCAGCATGGTCACGCAGACGCCCGAGGTCGTGCGCCTGCTGCCCCTCGAGGTCGTGGAGGGCATCGAGGAGCCGGGCGAGCAGGCCATCCTGCCGCTGTACGAGTTCGAGCCGGACGCCGACGCCGTGCTCAACGGGCTGCTGCCCGTGTACATCGAGAGCCGCGTCTTCAACGCCATGCTGCAGTCCGCCGCCTCGGAGCACGCGGCGCGTCAGAAGGCGATGAAGTCTGCGAGCGACAACGCGGACGCCCTGATCCGCGACTACACCAGGCTTGCGAACAACGCGCGCCAGTCCGAGATCACCCAGCAGATTTCCGAGATCGTGGGTGGAGCCGACGCGCTCTCATCCGCGAAGAAGTAAAGAAGGAAGAGACCATGACTGACACCGTCCTCGCGCCCACCGGCGCGGAGCAGGCGTCCGGAGTCGGACGCGTCGCCCGCGTCACAGGCCCGGTCGTCGACATCGAGTTCCCGCACGACTCCATCCCCGAGATCTACAACGCCCTGACCACGGTCATCACGATCGAGGGCGAGTCGACGACGCTCACGCTCGAGGTCGCCCAGCACCTGGGCGACGACCTCGTGCGCGCCATCGCACTGAAGCCGACGGACGGCCTCGTGCGCGGCCAGGAGGTGCGCGACTCCGGGTCGCCCATCTCCGTGCCCGTCGGCGACGTCACCAAGGGCAAGGTCTTCAACGTGCTCGGCGAGGTGCTGAACGGCGCGCCCGGCGAGACGTTCGAGATCACCGAGCGGTGGCCCATCCACCGCAAGCCCCCGAGCTTCGATCAGCTCGAGTCCAAGACGCAGCTGTTCGAGACCGGCATCAAGGTCATCGACCTGCTCACGCCGTACGTCCTCGGCGGCAAGATCGGCCTGTTCGGCGGCGCGGGCGTCGGCAAGACCGTGCTCATCCAGGAGATGATCCAGCGCGTCGCCCAGGACCACGGCGGTGTGTCCGTGTTCGCCGGCGTCGGCGAGCGCACCCGTGAGGGCAACGACCTCATCGTCGAGATGGAGGAGGCGGGCGTCTTCGACAAGACGGCCCTCGTCTTCGGGCAGATGGACGAGCCGCCGGGAACGCGTCTGCGCGTCGCCCTCTCGGCCCTGACCATGGCCGAGTACTTCCGCGACGTGCAGAAGCAGGACGTGCTGCTGTTCATCGACAACATCTTCCGCTTCACGCAGGCGGGCTCCGAGGTGTCGACGCTGCTCGGCCGCATGCCTTCCGCGGTGGGCTACCAGCCGAACCTGGCCGATGAGATGGGCGTCCTCCAGGAGCGCATCACGTCGACCCGCGGTCACTCGATCACGTCGCTGCAGGCCATCTACGTGCCCGCGGACGACTACACCGACCCCGCCCCGGCCACGACGTTCGCGCACCTCGACGCCACGACGGAGCTCTCCCGCGAGATCGCGTCGCGCGGCCTGTACCCGGCCGTCGACCCGCTGTCGTCCACGAGCCGCATCCTCGACCCCCGCTACCTGGGCGAGGACCACTACAACACGGCCATCCGCGTCAAGGCGATCCTGCAGAAGAACAAGGAGCTGCAGGAGATCATCGCCATCCTCGGTGTCGACGAGCTCTCCGAGGAGGACAAGGTCACGGTGTCGCGTGCGCGCCGCATCCAGCAGTTCCTCTCGCAGAACACGTACATGGCGAAGAAGTTCACGGGTGTCGAGGGCTCTACCGTGCCGCTCAAGGACACGATCGAGTCGTTCTCCGCGATTGCGAACGGCGAGTTCGACCACGTCGCCGAGCAGGCCTTCTTCAACGTCGGCGGCATCACCGACGTCGAGGAGAAGTGGGCGAAGATCCAGAAGGAGAACGGCTGACCATGGCGTCTCCGCTTACCGTCACCGTCGTCTCCGCCGACCAGGAGGTCTGGTCCGGCCAAGCCTCCATGGTCGTCGCTCGCACCGTCGAGGGCGAGATCGGCATCCTGGCCGGGCACGAGCCCATGCTCGCGATCCTCGCGAGCGGCGAGGTACGCATCACGGGTGCCGACGGCGGCCGGATCACCGCGAACGCGGAGGACGGCTTCCTCTCGGTCGAGAACGACACCGTGACGGTCGTCGCGAGCCAGGCCGCGCTCGTCGCGTGACCCTCTCCGCCTCCGGGGCGGCCCCTTCCAGCGATGGAGGGGGCCGCCCCGCCGTCGTTCGCCGGGGGCCCGTGCTCATCGCGATGGCCGGGTTGCCGGGCGCTGGCAAGTCGACCGTCGCGGCCGCGCTCGGGGAGCGGCTGTCGGCGCCCGTCGTCTCCGTCGACCCGATCGAGTCCGCCATCCTCAGCGCGGGTGTCGACGCGGACCAGCCGACGGGACTCGCGGCGTACCTCGTCGCCGACGGCATGGCGGCGGCCGTGCTCGCGAGCGGCGCGGCGGTGATCGTGGATGCGGTGAACGCGGTCGAGCCCGCGCGGCTGCAGTGGCGGGAGCTCGCCCGGCGGGCGGGGGTGCCGCTGCTCGTCGTCGAGGTCGTGTGCTCCGATGCCGCCCTGCACCGCGCGCGGCTTCAGGCCCGGCGCCGCGACCTGCCCGGCATGCCCGAACCCGGCTGGAGCTCGGTCGAGCAGCTGCTCGGCGAGTACGCGCCGTGGTCGGGGGAGTCGGCGGCGTTGCCCCGCGTCGTTCTCGACTCCGTGCGACCCGTCGACGATCTGGTCGCCGACGTGCTGCGGCGGCTGCCGGTCTGATGCGCATCCTGCTTCCGCCGTCGGAGACGAAGCGGGACGGCGGCGACGGCGCGCCCCTCGACGTCCGCTCGCTCTCCTTCCCCGCGCTCGCCGCACCACGCCGCGCCGCCGTGCGGGCCGTGCGCGAGCTCGCGCGGGACCGGGACGCCAGCATGACGGCCCTGAAGCTCGGGCCGCGGCTGGCCGGCGAGGTCGACCGCAACCGCGCCGTCACGCGATCGCCCACGATGCCGGCGATCGACCGCTACACCGGCGTGCTGTTCGACGCCCTCGACGCCCCGACCCTGCCGGTTTCGTCCCGGCGATTCGCGGCCGAGCGGCTGTTCGTGCACTCCGCGCTGCTCGGCCCGGTCGGCGCGCTCGACGGCATCCCGGCGTACCGGCTGTCGCACGACTCCCGGCTGCCCGGGCTGTCGTTGCGTACGCACTGGTCGGCGGCGGTCGCCGCCGTGCTCGCCCGGGACGACGGGCTGCTCGTCGACCTGCGCTCCGAGGGGTACGTGGGCCTCGGTCCCGCGCCCGCGCGCGACGGCTCGGTGTACCTTCGCGTCGTGACGGAGGGTGCGGACGGCGTCACCCGTGCGCTCAACCACTTCAACAAGCACGCCAAAGGCCTGCTCGCCCGCGCCCTGCTCGAACAGGGTGAGGACCTCGCCACCGTAGACGACCTGATCGAGTGGGCCGGGGGCGCGGGCTTCCGCCTGCGCCGCGCCGGCCCGGGCGAGCTGCAGCTCGTCACGCACTGACGGCGCCGGTCTCAGACGGCGCGGTGGCAGCCCACGATGTGGTCGTCGACCATGCCGGTGGACTGCATGAGCGCATACATGGTCGTGGGGCCGACGAAGCGGAAGCCGAGGCGCTTCAGCTCCGTGCTCATCGCGACGGACTCGGGGCTGGTCGCGGGCACGTCGCCCGGCCCGCGCGGGCGCTCGGCGGCCCCGCGCGCCGCGGGCGCGAATCCCCACATCAGCCGGTCGAGCGCGCCGTCCCCCTCCGCCGTGATGAGGTCGAGCACCGCGCGCGCGTTGCCGACGGTCGCCTCGATCTTCGCGCGGTTGCGGATGATGCCGGGGTCGCCGAGCAGACGTTCGACGTCATCCGGGGTCATTGCGGCGACGGCGTGCAGCTCGAAGTCGTGGAAGACCGCGCGGAAGTGCGGGCGGCGCCTCAGGATGGTGAGCCAGGAGAGGCCGGCCTGGAAGCCCTCGAGGCTCAGCTTCTCGAAGAGCGGGCGGTCGCCGTGCAGCGCGGTGCCCCACTCCTCGTCGTGGTAGCGCAGGAGATCGGGGTCGTGCGCGCCCCAGGAGCAGCGGGCGCGTCCGTCGTCGCCGACGACCGCGTGGGATGGGGATGCGTCAGTCATGCGCACGACCCTAACCATGGCGGCGGGCGCGGGGAGCCGTGCCGGCGGTCGGCGCACAATCAGCGCGGCGCATGGGTGGGGGAGGAGAGGACGCGTCTGTAGCCTTGTGCCATGGCACACATCTCCTACCGCACCCTCGGCACCTCCGGGCTCATGGTCTCCAGCGTCGGGCTCGGCTGCAACAACTTCGGGCGGGCGAACACGGCGTCCGAGTCTCCGGAGGGCACGAAGGCCGTCGTGGACGCGGCGATCGACGCCGGCGTGACCCTGTTCGACACGGCGGACATCTACGGTGCCACTCCCGGGCTGAGCGAGACGCTCATGGGCGACGCGCTGCAGGGCAAGCGCGACGGCATCGTGCTCGCCACGAAGTTCGGCATGGACATGGGCGGTGCGAACGGACCCGACTGGGGCGCGCGCGGGTCACGCCGCTACGTCCGCCGCGCCGTCGAGGCGTCGCTCACCAGGCTGCGCACCGACTGGATCGACCTCTACCAGCTGCACGCGCCCGACCCGAACACGCCCATCGAGGAGACGCTCGACGTGCTCGACGACCTGATCACCGAGGGCAAGGTGCGCTACATCGGTCACTCCAACCTCGCCGGGTGGCAGATCGCCGACGCGGACTACGTCGCGCGGCTGGGCTCGCACCCCCGATTCGTCTCCGCGCAGAACGAGTACAGCCTGCTCGCCCGCGACGCGGAGAACGAGGTGCTGCCCGCAGTGCGGCACTACGGACTCGGCTTCCTGCCCTTCTTCCCCCTGTACAACGGACTGCTCACCGGCAAGTACACCCGCGAGGGCGGACCGGCGGACGGTCGACTGACCACGGCGAAGCCCCAGGTGCTCGCGGACGCGCCCTGGGACGTGCTCGACACGTTCCAGGCGTTCTGCGACGCGCGCGGCGTCTCCATGCTCGCCGCAACGTTCGCCTGGCTGCTCGCCCAGCCCGCCCTGTCGAGCGTCATCGCTGGCGCGTCCCGCCCGGAGCAGATCACCGGCAACGTCGAGGCGGCGGCGGCGTGGAACCCCTCGCCGGACGAGATCGCGGTGATCACCGAGATCTTCTCCTGACTCGCCGCCTGCGCCGGATGCGGGCGCGCCGTCCCCGCCGATCCGTCACCCTAGGATGAACGCCATGAGCGTTCCGGAGCTGCGCAACTTCATCGGCGGCGCGCACGTCGAGTCCGACTCCGACGAGCGGATCGAGTTGGTCGATCCGGCGACGGAGGAGGTGTACGCCACGACTCCGGTCTCGACCGAGCGCGACGTCGCCCGCGCCTTCGACGCCGCGGAGGCCGCATTCGAGACATGGGGGGAGTCGACCCCCGCCGAGCGCCAGCTTGCGCTCTTCCGCATCGCGGACGCGCTCGAGGCGCGCGCGGAGGAGTTCGCCGACGTCGAGTCCAGGGACACGGGGAAGCCGCGGGCGTCCCTCGTGCAGGACGAGATCCTCCTCTCGGTCGACCAGCTCCGCTTCTTCGCCGGCGCGGCCCGCGTGCTCGAGGGCAGGGCCGCGGCGGAGTACATGCCGGGCCACACCTCGTTCGTGCGGCGGGAGCCGATCGGCGTCGTCGGTCAGGTCACGCCGTGGAACTATCCGCTCAACATGGCGGTCTGGAAGATCGCGCCGGCCATCGCGGCGGGCAACACCACGGTGGTCAAGCCGTCGGACACGACCCCGTCGTCGACCGTGCTGTTCGCCGAGCTCGCGGCGGAGTTCCTGCCCCCCGGCGTGTTCAACGTGCTGACGGGCGACCGTGGCACCGGCGCGGCGATGATCCGCAACCGGGTGCCCCAGCTCGTGAGCATCACCGGCTCCGTGCGCGCCGGCATGGAGGTCGCCGAGGCGGCCGCCGGCGACCTCAAGAGGGTGCACCTCGAGCTCGGCGGCAAGGCGCCGGTGATCGTGTACGACGACGCGGACATCCCCCTCGCCGTCGAGGGCATCGTCGCGGCGGGCTTCTTCAACGCGGGTCAGGACTGCACGGCGGCGACCCGGCTGCTCGTGCAGGACGGCATCCACGACGAGTTCGTCGAGGCGCTCGCGGCCTACACGCGGGGACATGCCGTGACGGGCGCGCCGCGCGACGACGGCGTGCTGTTCGGGCCCGTCAACAGCGCGGACCAGCTCGCCCGCGTGTCCGGCTTCCTCGAGCGCCTCCCGGACCACGCCTCCATCGAGGTGGGCGGCAGGCGCCAGGGCGACCGTGGCTTCTTCCACGAGGCGACGGTCGTGTCCGGGTTGCGGCAGACGGACGAGGCCGTGCAGGACGAGATCTTCGGCCCCGTGATCACGGTGCAGCGGTTCGCCGACGAGGCGGAGGCGCTGCGCCTGGCGAACGACGTACGGTACGGCCTGTCGTCCTCCGTGTGGACGAGCGATCACGGCCGCGCCATGCGGGCCGCCAAGAAGCTCGACTTCGGGTGCGTGTGGATCAACACGCACATCCCGCTCGTGGCCGAGATGCCGCACGGCGGCTTCAAGCACTCCGGCTACGGCAAGGACCTGTCGATGTACGGCTTCGAGGACTACACGCGGGTCAAGCACGTCATGAGCTACCTCGGGGCGCCCGCGTGACGCGCCGGGGGAAGCTCGAGTACGCCCCGCCCGCATCCCACGCCTGGACCGTGATCGCCCACGCTCACGTGGTGTCCATCGTGCCGTCGACGACGCCGCCCGAGCTCGTCGCGAAGCTCTGGAGCGCGGCGACGACGGCGTCGGTCAGCCTCGAGAGCTACGTGGCCGCGATCCCGCTGTTCGGCCGTGACGCCGTGGAGTCGTTCGCGGTCGTGCTCATCGAGGACGTGCGCCCGGGGGCCGGCCGCCCGGAGGCGCGCATCGAGGTCGTGCTGCGGGGCGGTGGCGTCGTGCTGCTCGAGACGCCCGACGGCAGGCGCACCATTGACGCGCGCAGCAGCCAGCCGTGGTACCTCGGAGAGTTCGAGGACGTCACGTCGTTCTCGCTCGCGGGTATGGCGCTGGACGAGGCGGACGTCGACGACGCCGGTGACTCCGTGCTGCCGCTGCTGAGCGGCGTCGTGCCTGCGGCCTGGGCCCGGTGGACACCGTACGTCCCCGTTTCGAGCGAGACGGGGGAGCTCGACGATACCGTGCTCGGTCTCGGCACGGGCAGGCGCGAGGCGCCCGCAGCCGTGCCCGCGGACACGGCGCCGCCCACCCGCGCGGACGACGCCGAGCACGAGGACGACCCCTTCGACGACACCGTGCTCGGCGTGCGTGCGGCGTCCGCCGCGTCGGCCGACCCCGGCCGCATCGACACGGTCGCCGGCGACACTGTCCTCACGCCGCGCAGGCGGGACGCGCGGCGGGAGCGCCAGGGCGCCGACGATGCGGCCGGGCTCGACGACACGATCCTCTCCGCCCGGCAGCGGTCCGCTGAACACCCGGCCCCGCCGCTGGACGCGGGGGAGCGGCACGACCGTGCTCCGCTGTACGCCTTCCGCGTCGGCGTCGGCGAGACCTACGGGCTCGAGCGGCCGGCGTACCTCGGCAGGAAGCCGAGCGCGCCTCGCATCGTGACCGGCGTCAGTCCGCAGCTCGTCAGCGTCGGCTCCCCGCGGCAGGAGGTGTCGAGCACCCACCTCGAGATCCGTCAGGAGGGCACGACCGTCGTGGTCACCGACCTGCGATCGACCAACGGCACCATCGTCTCGGCGCCCGGATCCGACCGGCTCACGCTCCGTCAGGGCCAGTCGGTCGTCGTCGCGCCCGGCACCCGCATCGACATCGGCGACGGCAACGTCGTCGAGATCCTCTCGGCGAGGTGACCGGATGACACAGATCGGCGTCGACGAGCCGGGCCGCTCGATCACGGTCCCCGGCCGGGACGGCACGCCCGTCACGCTCGCCTGGGCCGCGATCACCGACACGGGCCTCCGCAGGCAGCAGAACCAGGACAGCGTGCTCGCCCGGCCCCCGTACTTCGTCGTGGCGGACGGGATGGGCGGCCACGCGGCGGGTGACGTGGCGAGCGACGCCGTCGTGCGCCGGCTCGACGAGCGCGTGACGGGGGAGTTCGCCGGGCCCGCCGACCTGCTCGGGGCACTCCACGACGCCGCGGTCGACATCGCGGACTACTCGCGGGAATCCGCGCTCGGCACCGGCACGACCGTGACCGGCGCCGTCCTCACCCTGTCGAACGACCTGCCGCAGTGGCTCGTGTTCAACATCGGTGATTCGCGGGTGTACGCCCACCTCGACGGCGTGCTGTCCCAGGTGACCGTCGACCACTCCGTCGTGCAGCAGCTCGTCGACGCGGGGACCATCACCAAGGAGCAGGCGGAACGGCACCCCGACAGCAACATGATCACGCGCGCCGTCGGGTTCAACGAGATGCCGTCCCCCGACTACTGGGTGCTGCCCGTCGTGCCGGGGCTGCGGATCCTCGTCTGCTCCGACGGTCTCACCAAGGAGGTCCGCGACGAGGAGATCGCCATGCACCTGCGGTCGGGCGGGGACGCGGACGCGACGGCGCGGACGCTCGTGCGCCGCGCGCTCGAGCTCGGTGGCCGGGACAACGTCACCGTGATCGTGCTCGACGTGCTCGACGTGCTCGGCGAGCCCGGTGAGCCCGGCGGCGACGGCGAAGCGGACGACGGGACCGGGGACACGCGGCCGAGGCCGGGGGCCTAGCGCTCCGCCTGCCCCCCTCACTGGGGGCACGGGCGGCCGGATTTCGGGGGCTGCGATGTCCGGGCCCGCGTCGCCGCGAACCTAGACTTGATGCACCGGCGAGGCATCGAGAACCGCTCAGTGCAGAGACCGAGCCCGACGATACGCCGGCGCATTACTGGGGGTGGGACATGGCCAGGCGTCTGCCGTCGTCCCCGCCGAACCTGCCCGGCTTCACCTTCGTGCGGGTGCTCGGATCCGGCGGTTTCGCCGACGTGTTCCTGTACGAGCAGAACATGCCGCGCAGGCAGGTGGCCGTCAAGGTCATGCTCGCCGAGGTCGTCAACGACCAGGTGCGTTCCATGTTCCAGGCCGAGGCCAACCTCATGGCCCAGCTGAGCACGCACCCCTCGATCCTCACGGTATACCAGGCCAGCGTCTCCGCCGACGGACGGCCGTACCTCGTGATGGAGCTCTGCTCCGCGTCGCTCGGCGAGCGCTACCGGCGCGAGGCCCTTCCGGTGGCCGAGGTCCTCCGCATCGGCATCAAGATCGCGAGCGCGGTGGAGACCGCGCACCGCGCGGGGGTGCTGCACCGGGACATCAAGCCCTCCAACATCCTGACGACGGCGTACGGCAATCCCGTGCTGTCCGACTTCGGGATCGCCGCGACCCTCGGCGAGTCCGACTCCACCGAGGCCGTCGGCCTGTCGATCCCGTGGTCCGCCCCCGAGGTGCTGAACGACGAGACCTCCGGAACGGTCGCGAGCGAGGTGTGGTCGCTCGGCGCAACGGTGTACTCGCTGCTCGCGGGCCGCTCGCCCTTCGAGGTGCCGGGCGGCGCGAATCGGTCCGCCGATCTCATCGCCCGGATCGGCAGGGCGAAGCCGCAGCCGATCGGCCGCCACGACGTGCCCGCCCGCCTCGAGGTCGCGCTCCAGCGCGCCATGTCGAAGCGGCCGGAGCTCCGTTCGCGGAGCGCGCTCGAGTTCATCCGCGAGCTGCAGGCCGTCGAGCAGGAGATCGGCGTGAGCCAGACCCCCGTCGAGGTCGCCATGGACGAGTGGGCGATCGCCACGGTCGTCGACGTCGAGGATCGCACCCGGGTGCGCGGCATCGTCGCGGTCAGCCCCGATGGGCCGCAGCCCCGTCGCCGCCGCCGTCCGGGCGGCCCCGCCGTGGGTGCGGCCGAGTACAGCCCGGTGGCAACGCTGCTCCGGCAGAGCGCGAGCAAGCCGGTGACCGGCAGCACGGCACCCCACACCGCTCGTCGGCCGACGCTGTTGTCCTGGGTGCTCGTGGCCGTGGCCGTTGTCGCGATCGTGTGCGGCGCCATCGCGACGCTCGTCGCCATCCGCGCCAACCCGGACGAGCTTCCCCGGGTCGGCGCCATCTCGGCGCTGCAGACCCAGGGCTCCGTCGTGTTCTCCTGGGACGATCCGGGCCTGCGCGAGGGGGACCGCTACCAGGTCAGCATGGGCGGCATGCCCAGCATGCAGCTGGCCCCCCGCTTCACGACGGCGGGTCAGCCGGGCGACCGCGCCTGCATCACCGTCACCGTCGTGCGTCAGGGCGAGCGCGGCGCGCCGTCGAGCGAGAAGTGCATTGAGTTCTGACCCCGGGTGCCGCCGGTGATCCGCGCGTGGCTAGCCGCCCACCGGTCGACGGTCGCTACGGCGACGAGCGGAACGCTCGTCGCCGCGCTCGTGGCGACCGTCGCCATCGTCTCGGGCGGTTACAGCGCGCAGCGCATGGACCTCGACGACGGTGCCGTCTGGGTGGCCAACTCGGGGGAGATGGCGATCGGCCGGGCGAACATCGGCGTCCTCGAGCTGAACTCCGTGGTCGGCGGGGACAGCTCGTCGCTCGATGTCGTGCAGCACGCGGACACGGTGCTGCTGTTCGACCGCGGCAACAACAAGGTGGACATCGTCGACCCCGCGACGAGCGAGGTCGGCGAGAGCATCCCGCTTCCCCCGAGTGCGCCCCGGGTGTTCCTCGCCGGGTCCCGCGCCGTCGTCACGTCGCAGGGCACGGGCGAGATCTGGCTGATGCAGGCTGACGATCTGGCCGCGTTCGACTCGCAGTCCGAGCCGACGCTGAGCTTCGGGGCGGGCACGGTCACGAGCGTCGATGCGGACGGGGTGCTGTTCGCGTACTCGCCGGACGCGGGTGAGCTCTACCGCGTCGACACCGCCGTCGGCGACTCGGTCGTCTCGGTGCAGTCGCTCGCCTTCGAGGCGGCGGAGGACCGGTTCCAGGTCACGAGTCTGGGGGGCCTGCCCGCGGTGTACGACGGGAGTACCGGGGAGCTCGCGTTCGGCGGGCGCCGGATCGACCTCGCCGAGACGATCGCGGATCCCGGCGCAGCCGTGCTGCAGGAGCCGTCGGCCGACGTCGGCGACCTGCTCGTGGCCCATCCCGGTGGAATGCTCGCCGTTCCTCGGGGGGCCGTCGCCCCGGCGGAGCTCGCCGCCGTTGCGGGCGGTGTGCCCGCCGCACCGGTCCGCGTCGACGGCTGCGACCACGGCGCGTGGGCGAGCGGCGCGGTCTGGCGGCGCTGCGGCACCGCGGAGGGCGAGACGGCGCAGCTGGAGTCCGTGCCCGTCGAGCCCGCGCTGGCATTCCGGGTCAACGGCAGGAACGTCGTGCTCAACGACGCGCTCGGCGGGGCATCCTGGGCCGTCCAGCGGAACAACGAGCGCATCGACAACTGGGACGACCTCATCCAGCGCGACGAGGACCGCCGCGTTGTCGAGAAGAGCGAGTCCGATGTCCCGCCCGACTTCGAGAAGACCCAGATGCCCCCCGTCGCCGTCGACGACGAGATGGGCGTGCGCGCGGGCCGGGCCAACGTGCTGCGCGTGCTGCTCAACGACTACGACCCGAACGGCGACATGCTCGTCATCTCCGAGCTGACGCCGATGGACGAGAGCCTCGGCCGCCTCGAACTCGTGGCCGAGCGTCAGCGGGTGCAGCTCACGCTCGCCCCGAACGTCACGGGCAGGCTCAGCTTCGGCTACACGATCACCGACGGGCGGGGCGGCAGCGCGTCCGCGACGGTGTCCGTGATCGTGCGCGGCGACGACGAGAACTCCCCGCCCCGGCAGGTCCGCCCGACCAACGGCACGGTGCAGGAGGGCGGGCGGATCAGCCGCAGCGTCCTCGGTGACTGGGACGACCCCGACGGCGACGCGTTCTACCTCACGGAGGCCGTCACCGATGCGCCGGACTCCGTGACCTGGAAGCCCGAGGGCACCGTCGTCTTCACGGAGGCGAACCCCGCCGGCGGCGAGATCCGGCCCGTGTCGCTCGTGGTCTCGGACGGTCGCGCGTCCGGCGCCGGATCCCTGTCCGTCACGGTCCGCCGCACCGGCGAGGTGCCCATCATCGCGTCCCCGTTCGTCGTTCTCGCCTACGCGGGCGTCGAGACCACCATCACGCCGCTCCTGCACGTGCGCGGTGGCAGCGGACCGGTGCGCCTCACGAACGTGCCGACGGCGGCCGGCAGCACGATCGCCGCGGACTACGACGGCGGGACCTTCCGGTTCACCGCGACCGAGATCCGCACGCACTATCTCGAGTACGCCGTCTCGGACGGCGCGCAGACCGTCACCGGCACTCTGCGCGTCGAGGTGATCGCGCCCCCCGAGGCGAACACGACGCCGATCACCGTCTCGCACACGGCGTTCATCCACGAACTGTCGACGCTGAACGTCGACGTGCTCGCCACCGACATCGATCCCGCAGGCGGGGTGCTGCTCGTGACCGGGGTCACGGACGTTCCGGAGGATTCCGGCGTGCGCGTCGAGATCCTGGACCAGAGACTTCTCCGGGTCACCCTCACCCGGCCGCTGGATGGCCCGGTCGCGTTCACCTATCGCGTCAGCAACGGGCTCGCGCAGGCCGACGGCACGGTGACGGTCATCGAGATCCCGGAACCCGCTGTGAAGCAGCCGCCCATCGCCGTGCCGGACACCGTGTCCGTGCGGGTCGGCGACGCCATCGACATCCCCGTGCTCGCCAATGACAGCCAGCCCGAGGGCGACCCGCTCACCCTGTCCCCGACCCTCGCCCAAGGTCTGCCGGCGGACTCCGGGCTGCTGTTCGCGGCGGAGGACCGGCTGCGCTACCTCGCGCCGGACACCACGGGGAACTTCACCGCGGTGTACCGGGTCGAGGCACCGGACGGCCAGTGGGCCACCGCGGCCGTGACCATCGCCGTGCGGGAGGTCGACGAGGCCTCCAACAACCCGCCGGTGCCGAAGACGCTGACCGCCCGCGTCATCGCGGGGGAGCGAGTGCGCATCCCGGTCACCCTCACGGGCATCGACCCGGACGGCGACTCCGTGCAGCTGCTCGGCCAGGAGCGCAGCCCCGAGAAGGGCTCGGTCACCGCGGTCGGCGACAACTGGATCGAGTACGAGGCGGGGGACTACTCGGCGGGCACCGACACGTTCACCTACGCGGTGGTCGATGCGCTCGGCGCCCGAGCCACCGGTGCGGTGCGGGTGGGCGTGAGCGCCAGGTACGACGGCGCCCGCAACCCCATCGCGATCCCTGACGAGGTCACCGTGCGGCCTGGCAGCACCGTCTCGGTGCAGGTGCTCGCGAACGACTCGGACCCGGATGGCGGCGCACTCCGCGTCACCGGCGTCGCGCCGACGGTCGAGGGAGTCGAGGTGACGCACAACGACGAGGTCGTTCGCGTGTCGGCCCCCGAAGCGACCGGGCGCTACGGCTTCGTCTACGACATCGAGAACGAGCGTGGCGGCACGAGCTCGAACTTCCTCACGGTCGTCGTGGCGGAGGACGCACCGCTGTCCCGGCCCGTCGCCTCCGACACGGTGCTCACGCTCTCCGACGTCCTCGGGCGCAGGACCATCGACGTCAACGTGCTGGCCAACGTCTTCTTCGCCGACGGCCCGGTGAGCAGCCTCGGCATCTCGGCGTCCTCCGCCTCCGCCGAGGTCACGGACGGCAAGCGGGTGCGGGTGACCCTGGGGAACGAGCGGCAGATCATCCCGTTCCGCGTCTCTCACCCGGACGACCCGGACGTCGCCGCGTACGCCTTCATCTGGGTGCCCGGCTTCGCGGACGCCCTGCCGCAGCTGAGGAAGGACGCGCCGCGGCTCACCGTGCCGAGCGAATCGCCGTTGACCATCGACCTCGCGGACTACGTCGTCGCGGTCGAGGACCGGAAAGTGCGCCTGACGGACGCGAACACCGTGCGGGCGACCCACTCCGGTGGCCAGAGCCTCGTCGTCGACGCCGACACGCTGCGGTTCACGAGCGAGGCGAAGTACTTCGGCCCCGCGTCCATCTCCTTCGAGGTGACGGACGGCTCGGCCGCCGACGACCCTGAGGGGCGCAAGGCGACGCTCGTGCTGCCCATCACGGTCACGCCGAAGGAGAACCAGCCGCCCGCGTTCAACGGCGCCGTGCTCGAGTTCGAGCCGGGGCAGGAGCGCGACATCGACCTGCTGAAGCTCACGACCTATCCGTACGCCGACGACCGTGGCGAGCTCGTCTACTCCATCGTCGGCCAGGGACCGACGTCCTTCACGTCCGCCATCTCCGGCCAGACGCTGCACCTGCGCGCCGACGAGGGTGCGCGGGCGGGGACGACGTCCGCGTTCACCGTCGCCGTGAGCGACTCCCTCAACGAGGGAACGGCCGGCCGCATCGACCTGCGCATCGTGCCGTCCACGAGGCCCCTGGCCCAGCCTGCCGCCGACACGGCCGTCGCCCCGCGCGGGCGGACGACCCAGGTCGACGTGCTGCAGAACGACGAGGCGACGAACCCGTTCCCCGGCCGGCCGCTCAGCGTCAGCGCAGTCCGCGGGATCGATAGCGGGTCGCTGCCGGCCGGCGTCCAGGTCGTGCCGAGCGCCGACCGCTCCACCCTCGCGATCACCGTGGGCGCCGACGTCGCCCCGGGCGACGTCGCGGTGCAGTACCAGGTGACCGATGCGACGGGCGACCCGTCGCGGAGCGCGTGGGGCACGGTGCGCATCTCGGTCCAGGATCGTCCGGACCCGGTGGCGAACCTCCGCACGACGGGTTTCGGCGATCGCCGCATCTCCGTCGCGTTCGACGCCGCGGCGTTCAACAACTCGCCGATCCAGGGCTACGAGGTGCAGGCGGTGCGCGGGGGCACGGTCGTCTCCAGCCAGACCTGCGTCTCGACCACCTGCGACGTGGCGACAGACGGCAACGGGCCGGACAGGCGCGTCAGCATCCGGGTCTCCGGCGTCAACGGCATCGGCGCGTCCGACCCGACCGCGCTGCAGAACCTCTGGTCGGATGTCATCCCCTCCGCGCCGACCGGCCTGCGCTCCGAGCCGCTGTCCACCGGCCTCCGCGTGCTGTGGGACCCGGTGGACACGGGCGGGGGCAGCGCCGTCACGAACTACATCGTCACGGTCGGCGGCGTCGTGCGCGACGTGCCCGCGGGCACGACGTCGATCGAGGTGCGCGATGCCGCGGCGAACGACTCCGACGTGTCGTTCTCGGTGAGCCCGCGCAACCGCGCGCAGGTGACGAGCGCGGCGGTGTGGAACGCGGCGACGGGCAGCGGCGTGCCGCTCGGGCGCCCGCAGCAGGTGGGCACCCCGACGCCGGAGGCGTCGCACGATGAAGCGGGCACCGTCGTGCTGCGCTGGCAGCCGTTCAGCGGTTCCGGGCGCGACGGCATCCGGTACTGGGTCGCCGCGTACCAGGGCGGCGACGTGCCGTCCTGCTCCCTCGCGACGGAGGGCGTCGTGCCCTGGTCCCCGTCGATCGCCGGCGCCGTTCCCGCGGACGCTCCGGACAGCCACCGGTTCACCGGGCTCACCCCGAACCGCGAATACCGTTTCGCCGTGATCGCGGTGAACAGTCAGGGCTGCACGCTGGTCACCGAGATCCGGCCCGTGACGCCGCGCCTGGCGCCGACGGTCGACGCCGTGCGGGTCACGACGGCGGCGGGCGGCGACCTGACCGGCGCGGGCGGGGTCTCCCGCCCCGCGCTCGCCGCGGTCGACGCGCCGGGCACCGGTGGCGACGCCGTGCGCCAGTACGTCTACCGCGTGTCGGGCAGGCAGGCGGAGGAAGCCGTCGCGCCCGGCGAGACGCTCACCCTCGCCCCCGTCGGCGATGCGTCGTCCATCGAGGTCAAGGCCGTCGACACCTACGGTGACGGGACCAGACTCGAGAGCGCCTGGTCGGCGCCGGAGTCCGCCGGCGTCGCGGTCGACGCGCGCGCCGAGGGCATGCGGTTCACGCCGAGCGTCGCCGAGGACGATGACGAGGAAGCAGTGGCCGGTTCGGGTATCTTCTCCTGGACGAGGGCGCCGTCGGGCACGGGATACGACGCGGTCGACTACTCGACCGACGGGGGCGAGACCTGGACGACCATGCCGAAGTCCGGGGAGAGCGCCACGACCGGCGGTGCCGACCGTGCGGCCGAGCTCATCGTGCGGGTGACCGCGAACGGCACCGCGTACACGCAGCACTACAGGGGGGACTAGCCATGGACACGACCATCGAATCGAGGGGCGGCGCGATGACGATGACCCCGGAGCAGGCGACCTGGTTCGAGGACATCTTCGCCCGACTCGTCGGCAACGTCGAGCACGTCCTGCTCGGCAAGACGCAGGTCATCCGGCTCGCCTTCGCCGCACTGCTGAGCGAGGGCCACCTGCTGCTCGAGGACTTCCCCGGCACCGGCAAGACCTCGCTCGCGCGGGCCGTCGCGCAGAGCGTGCAGGGCATGAACAGCCGGCTGCAGTTCACGCCGGACCTGCTGCCGGGCGACATCACGGGTGTCAGCATCTACGACCAGCGCAGCGGGGAGTTCGACTTCCACCCCGGCCCCATCTTCGCGAACATCGTGCTGGCGGACGAGATCAACCGCGCGAGCCCGAAGACCCAGGCGGCTCTGCTCGAGGTGATGGAGGAGGGGCGCGTCACGGTCGACGGCCGATCCCACGAGGTCGGCTCGCCCTTCATGGTCATCGCGACCCAGAACCCGATCGAGCAGGCGGGCACGTACCGCCTGCCCGAGGCGCAGCTCGACCGGTTCCTGATGAAGACCTCCATCGGCTACCCCGACCACGCGTCGACCCTGCGCATCCTCGAGGGGTCGGGAACCCGCCCCCACGAGGTGCGCGTACCGTCCGTCGTCACGGGTGCGACCGTGATCGAGCTCGCCGCGACCGCGCGCACCGTGCACGTCGAGTCGTCGATCAACGACTACGTCTCGCGGCTGGTCGACGCGACGCGCTCGGCCGAGGAGGTGCGTCTCGGGGCGTCCGTGCGCGGCGCCCTCGCGCTCGTGCGCACCGCGAAGACGTGGGCGGCCGCGAGCGGGCGGCACTACGTCGTGCCGGACGACGTCAAGGCGCTCGCCGAGCCCGTGCTCGCACACCGACTCGTGCTCGAGCCGGAGGCCGAGTTCGACGGGGTCACGACCTCGAGCGTGCTGGCCCAGGTGCTTCTCGAGACTCCGCCGCCGAGTGATCGGCACGCCGTGTGAGCGCCCCGGCACCGCGCTCCCCGCGCCGGCCGCGGGGGGCGGCGGCCGGCCGGGGCGGACGCTCGCGCTTCGACTCGCATCACTCGACGGGCACGAGCAACCTCAGCAACCGCCGCACCCGGATCGTCGGCGGGCGCACCGGCGTGCTCGCGGACGCGGCCGTCGGCCTCGTGCGCCTCTCGGCGCTCGCGAGGCGATTCGCCGGGCGCGGCACGCGCCTCGTCGCGGCCGTCGTGACGCCGCTCGGCTGGGCCATGGCGGCGCTCGTGATCGTCGGCTTCACCGCGGGGTACGCGCTCGGCTGGCTCGAGCTCGTCGCGGTGGCCTGGGCGGGCCTGGTGCTGCTGGTCGCGGCCCTGCTCTTCCTCCTGCCGCACTCCCCGCTCGACATCCGCATCACGATGCCGCACACGCGCGTCGTCGTCGGCGATCGCGCCCCCGGTCAGGTCGTCGTGCACAACCCGACCCGCCGCAGGCTGCTCGGCACGACGGTGGAGATCCCCGTCGGGCGCGGGCTCGCGGAGTTCCCCGTGCCGTCCCTTCGGGCGGGCCGCACGTTCGAGGACGTGTTCGTCGTCCCCACGTCCGTGCGCGGCGTGCTCGCGATCGGACCCGTGCGCACCGTGCAGGGCGACCCCATCGGACTCCTGCGCCGGGAGTCGTCGACGGCGGAGCCGGTGCAGCTCTTCGTCCACCCGAGGACCATCCCCGTGCCGAGCATGAGCACGGGCTTCGTGCGCGACCTCGAGGGCAGTCCGACCCGCGACGTCTCCGCGAGCGATGTCGCGTTCCACGCGGTGCGCGAGTACGTGCCGGGTGACGAGCGGCGGCACATCCACTGGCGATCCAGCGCGAAGGCGGGCACCCTCATGGTGCGGCAGTTCGAGGAGACCCGGCGCAGTCACATCACGATCGCCATCAGCCTCGCGGCAGCGGACTTCGCGACGGCGGAGGAGTTCGAGCTCGCCGTCAGCGTCGCCGGCTCCCTGGGCGTGCGGGCGATCCGGGACGCCCGCGACGTCTCCATCGTGGCCAGCGAGCGCACTCCGGAGTTCGCGAAGCGGAAGGTCTACGCGCTCCGCCGGCTCAGCACCATCACGAGGACGCGGCTGCTCGACGACCTGAGCCTCGTGCAGCAGGCCGAGAACGCGTTGACGCTCGTCGACCTCGCGCGCGTTGCGGGGGAGTCCGTCTCCGGCATGTCCGTCGCGTTCCTGATCTGCGGCACCGGCGTCGCCAACACCGAGCTGCGTGCCGCGTCGACGCACTTCCCCGTAGGCGTCGAGGTCGTCGCGGTCGTCTGCGATCCCGGCGTGGCCCCGGGGCTGCGCCGCGTCGCCGGCCTGACCGTGCTCACCGTCGGCTACCTCGACGACCTGGCCAAGTCGCTCGCGCGCCGGGTGGCCGCCTGATGGCCGTCTCGGGGGCGGTCGGGAAGGCGCGCGCCATACCGACGGAGCGGACGCGGCGCAGCCCGGCATCCGGCGCGTCCCGGCTCACCGGCGCGGTGAACGTGGCCGCCATCCTGCTGCTCGAGGCGATCGCCGCCGTCGCGCTGTGGCCGATCTACGGCACGGAGCGGTTCGTGGTGCTCGTCGCCGTGACCGTACTGGTCGGCACCGTCATCGCGGGCCTCGGCGCCCGCCTCCGCTGGCGGAGCTTCGGCGTGTTCGCCGCCACCTTCGCCGCCTTCCTGGCGTTCGGCGTGCCCTTGGCCGTTCCCGGGCAGGCGCTCCTCGGGTTCCTGCCGACGCTCGACGGCCTCGAGGCGCTGCTGCTCGGTGCCGGACTCGGCTGGAAGCAGCTCCTGACCATCTCCCTGCCGGTCGGCGACTACCAGACGCTGCTCGTGCCGGCGTTCCTGCTCGTGCTCATCACGACCGTCGTCGGCGTCTCCGTCGCGTTGCGCACCCGCACGGGCGAGCTCGCGGTGTTCGCCCCCGTCTCGCTGCTTCTCGCCGGCATCGTGCTCGGGCCCAACAGCGCCGCCGTGCCGGTCGAGCTCGGACTCGGGTTCCTCGTCGTCACCCTGCTCTGGTTCGCGTGGCTGCGTGCGTCGCGTCGCACCCTCGCGATCCGGCTGCTGAACAGTCAGAACGGCAGCCCCATCGAGGCGCCCGAGCGCACGCTGCTCACCGGCACACGCCTGCTCGGCGCGGTCGCGACCGTGGCGGTGGCCGTCGTCGTCGCCGTCGGTGTGACGACCGCCGCCCCGCCCGCGGGGGACCGGGACGTGCTCCGCTCGGTCGTCGAGCAGCCGTTCGACCCGCGCGCCTACACGAGCCCGCTCGCGCGCTTCCGCGGGTACCTCCAGCCGGCGGAAGCGACGGAGACCCTCCTCACCGTCACCGGGCTGCCGGCGGACGCGGGCCTGCGCGTGGCGACGATGGACGCGTACAACGGCGTCGTCTACAGCGTGGGGACCGCCGAGCTGTCGAGCGCATCCGGATCCTTCACGCGGGTGCCGTACGTGCTCGACCAGTCCGGCGCCCGGGGACGCGTCGCGATTATCGACGTGACGGTGGGCGGCTACGGGGACGTCTGGGTCCCGACCATCGGCCAGCTCGAACGGGTGACGTTCGGCGGGCCGCGCGCCGACGTGCTCGCCGACTCCTTCTACTACAACGACAACACGGGCACGGGTGCCGTCACCGCGGAGCTCACCGAGGGTGACACGTACTCCCTGCGCGCCGTCGTGCCGTCGCCGCGCACGGACGCCCAGCTCGCCCGGGCGACGCCGGGATCCGCCGAGGTGCCGCGGCTGCCGCAGCTGCCCGAAGAGGTGGCGACCGCGCTCGCAGACATGGTGGGCCAGGAGCGGGAGCCGGGTCGCCGGCTGGTCGCGATGCTCACCGCGCTTCGCGAGCGCGGCTATGTGAGCCACGGCGTCGGGACGGACGAGCCCTTCAGCCGGTCGGGGCACGCGATCGACCGCATCGTCGAGCTGCTCACCGACGATCCCATGGTGGGGGACGCCGAGCAGTACTCGGTGGTCGCCGCCCTGCTCGCGAACGAGATCGGTTTCCCGGCGCGCGTCGTGCTCGGGTTCCGCGCGGACGACGGCAGGGCGGACGCGGACGAGGTGCGGTTCACCGGCTCCGACGTGTCGGCGTGGGTCGAGGTGAACACGGGGGAGGACGGCTGGGTCGGCGTCGACCCCAACCCCGAGGTGCGCGACATACCCGAGGCAGCGCCGGAGGACCCGACCGTGGTCTCGCGGCCGCAGTCGATCGTGCCGCCGCCGGCGGAGGAGCGGACGGAGCCGGACAAGCGGACGCCGCCGGACACGACGGACGAGGACCCGGACGCACAGGATCCCTTCCTCGCCATCCTGTTCGCCGTGCTCACGGCGTTCGGCTGGGTGCTGTTCGCGGCGGCGCTCGTCGCGTCGCCGTTCCTCGCCGTGATCGGCGCGAAGTTGCGCCGCAGGCGCACGCGCAGCAGACGCGGGACTCCCCTCGACCGCATCCGCGGTGGCTGGGCGGAGTTCACGGACACGGCGCTGGATCACGGCTACGACCTTCCCCCGTCCGGCACGCGCCGTGAGGTCGCGGGTGCGGTGGGGGGATCGGCGACGCAGCTGCTCGCCGTCGCGGCGGACCGCGCCGTGTTCTCGCCCGCCGAGGCGGACGAGAGCCAGGCAGGGCAGGTGTGGCGCGCTGTGCGGGAGCTGCAGGGCGACCTGCGACACGATCGCTCCCGCTGGCAGCGGTTCAGAGCGGCTGTTTCGCTGCGCTCGTTCGGCAGGGACACGAAGGGGACTCGGGGGAGGACAGGATGAACGGGGAATCGACGGGGCTGAGGTGCCGCATCTGCGGTGGGGCGCTGCCCGTGCAGGCGATGTTCTGCGGGGAGTGCGGCAGCGCGGCGCGGCATCCGGGATGGATGGACGCGTCACTCGACCGTGCGGCGGCGACGCGGAGGGAAGGGCGCCCGGCGGACCCGGGGCCGGCGCACGGCCGGCACGTGTCCGCGCGGATCGGCTCGCCGCTGCACGTTCTGTCCGGTCCGGAGCGCGCCCGCCCCGTACCCGCGCCGGAGTCGGAGACGACCGTGCGGACCGGGGGCGACCGCCCGGAGCCGCGGCCGGCCGGCCGGCCGGTGCTCGAACTCCGGCCCGAGCCCGCCGAGCCCGCCGAGCCCGGCGAGCCCGCCGAGCCCGCCGAGCCCGAGTCTGCCGAGGTCGACGTGCCTGGCGAAGGGGCAGAGCGGGAAGGCCGGCCGGTGCCGGATATCGAGGCTGAGCCGTGGAGCGACCCCTGGCAGCCGAGTGGGCGGGAGTCGATCGGCGAGCGGGAGCCCGCGTGGTTGCGCGAGCGCGATCCCGAGCCGGTGGCGAAGGCGCGGGCCGACCGCGGGGCGGAGTCTGCCATCGACCCGGGGCCCGAGGCGCGGTCCCGGACCGACGTCGAGCCGGATGCATCGTCCGAGGGCGAGCCGCGTGTCGAGATCCCGGCGCGGGACCCGGCAACGGGGAGCGCTTCGGTCCCGTTCGGAACTGTCCCCGACGAGCCGACGTGCGGGTCCGTCGTCGCTCGGTTCAGCACGGGTGAGGTGGTGACGCTGCACGGCACGGGCCTGATCGGTCGCAACCCCACCCCGGCCGAGGGCGAGCGGTACGACGTCCTCGTGCGCATCCACGACCCCGCGCGCTCCGTCTCCAAGACGCACCTCGAGTTCGTCGTCGACGCGGGGCGACTGTGGATCCGTGACCGCCACTCCGGCAACGGGACCATCCTGCGGCATCCGAACGGCACGGGATCCCGTTGCGAGGGCGGCAGGCGGTACCGGGTCGATGCTGCGGACCGGGTGGAGATCGGCGAGCAGTTCTTCGACCTCCGCTGAGCCGCTTCCCGCAACCGCCGCACCGCCGCCTCTCCACCGGACGGCCGACGGGGGAGTTGTCCCCGCGTCGCGGTCGGTCGGGGTCCGGGGCCGGGTGACCTGCTGACATACCGGGGTGCGATACACCCTGCCAGCGCCCCCCGAACCGGTCCCGCCCGCGCCATTCCCGCTGCTGGGGGTGCTCGCGCCCCTGCTCGCCGCCGGGGCGATCTGGGCCGTCACCCGGTCACCGTTCGCCCTCGTGTTCGCCGTGCTCAGCCCGGTCATCGCCGTGGCCAGCGTGATCGATGCCCGGGTGCAGGGCCGGCGCCGGGCGCGGGCGGCCGCGGCGGACGAGCGTCGGGCGCTCGCCGAGCTGGCCGCCGCGATCGGTGAGCGGCTGCGGACCGATCGCGCCGGGTGGTCGGCGAGCACACCGTCCGCCGGAGCGATCGTGGGCGGCACCGCGCCCGGCGCGGCGATGTGGCGCACCGGAGGGTGCGTCGGATCCCTCGTGCTCGGCCTCGGCGAGCGTCCGAGCGGCATCGTCCTCGACGGCCGGCCCTGCTCGCCTGAGGCGCGGGAACTGGTCGGGCGCGCATCGGTGCTCGACGGCGTCCCGCTCACGGCTGCGGTCCGGGGTGGGATCGGGGTGTGCGGTCCGCCACTCCTCGCCCGCGCCGTGCTCCGCGGGCTCGTGCTCCAGTTCCTGTTCGCGGCGCCGCCGGGTGCTGCCGTGGTGCGCGCTCGACCGGACGGGGGCGACTGGTCGTGGCTCGACGGCGCCCCGCACGGCCCCGCCGCGACCGGTGCAGGAGCGGAGCGAGTGCTGATCTCGGATGAGGGCGGTGAGGTGCTGCTCGCCGCCGCCTCAGTCGCGTCCGAGCTGCCATCCGGATGCGGCACCGTCCTCGCGGTTTCGGGGGTGGCACGCGCCCGCATCGTCGCCACCGCGCCCGGTGCAGACGGGGACGCGGTGATCGTGCCGGAACTCGTCACCGCGGCCCAGGCCGCGGCGGTGATCCGCGCGCTCGCCGCGCACCCCCGGGCTGCGGTGCACCGTGCGGACGGCGCAGCCCTCCCCGCCTCGGTCCGCCTCGACGAGCTGCTGCTGCCGCTGCCGCCGGTCGGCGCGTCCGGTCCGGGCTCGCCGGACGAGTCGGTCGCGGAACGGCGCGCCGCCCGCCTCGTCGCCGCGCTGGGCGTCCGCGAGGGCGGCGGCGCCCTGCTGCTCGACCTCGTCGCCGACGGGCCGCATGCGGTGGTCGCCGGCACGACGGGCAGTGGCAAGAGCGAGTTGCTGGTCTCGTGGGTGTGCAGCCTGGCGGCAACGTACGAGCCGGCGGAGGTCTCGTTCCTGCTCGTCGACTTCAAGGGCGGCTCCGCCTTCGACCCACTCGCGCGGCTGCCCCACTGCGTCGGACTGCTGACCGATCTCGGCCCGGGACAGGCGCAGCGCGCCCTCGTCAGCCTCCGGGCAGAGATCCGGCAGCGTGAGAGGCTGCTGCGCCGGCACGGCGCGCGCGATGTCGCGTCGTGCCCGGCGGGCGTCGCGCCGCCGCGGCTCGTGATCGTGGTCGACGAGTTCGCCGCGATGCTCACGGAGTTCCCCGACCTGCACGAGGTGTTCGTCGATCTCGCGGCGCGCGGCCGCTCGCTCGGCGTGCACCTCGTCCTGTGCACGCAACGCCCCTCCGGCTCGGTACGCGACTCCCTGCTCGCGAACTGCAACCTCCGGCTGTCGCTTCGTGTCAACAGCCGGGCGGACAGCGCGACGGTCATCGGCTCGGACGCGGCGAGCGCGTTGCCCGCCCAGCCCGTGGGCAGGTGCATCGTCCGTGCCGGAGGGGCGGATCCCGTGCTCGCGCAGGTCGCATCGGCGGGGCCCGCACTGGCCGACATCGTCGAGCGGATCGTCGCCACGGGAAGCGAGCGGGGCTGGGCCGGTCAGCGCCGGCCCTGGCTGGAGCCGCTGCCCGCCGTTCTCGGTCCCGCCGAACTGGAGGACCCGGCAGTGCGCCGCAGCGACGTTGCAGGGGCGATCGTGTTCGGGCTGCTCGACGTGCCGGAGGAGCAGGCGCGTGAGTATGCCGCCTGGCACCCGGTCGACCACGGGCCGCTGCTCGTGCTCGGCGGCCCGCGGGCGGGCAAGACGGGGCTGCTGGCCGCGCTCGGCCGGTCGGCCCCGGCACGTCGGCCGCTACGGGTGCTTCCGGCCGACCCGGGCGAGGCGTGGGACGTGATCGGCGCCGCCCTCGAGGAGGTGCGCGCCCGTGCCGCGGCCGGGGGTGCATCCCGCGCCGCACCGGGCGGGGACGGAGGCATCCTCGCCATCGACGACGTCGACGTGCTCCTCGGACGCCTCGACGCCGAGTACGCCGCGGAACTCGTCGACCGCCTCGCCGCCCTCCTGAGGGAGGGTGGCGCGACCGGCTGCACGCTGGTACTCACGGCCCAGCGGCTCTCCGGTGCGATCGCGCCGCTCGCCGCCAATGCCGGCCGGGTCCTCCTGCTGCGGCTCGCGTCGCGACAGGAGCATGTGCTCGCCGGGGGAGAGGCGTCGGCGTACGATCCCGGTCTGCCCCCGGGCGGCGGGTGGTGGCAGGGTCATCGTGCACAGGTGGCGAGTGTTCCTCCGCTCGCGCCGGCGGCCCCGCGCCCGCCCCGCATGCTGAAGCTGCGGCCGGGGCGCGCGTACGCCGTGGTGTCCACCCGGCCCGCCGAGACGGCGCGTCGCCTGCGGTCGGCCTCGACGGACGTCGCGCTCGAGGTCACCCGGCTGGGATCCGAGCGCGGTCCGGCGCAACGGGAAGGGCCGGTTCGATCCGACGGAAGGGTCGCCGCACCCGCCGGTGCTCCCGGCGGAACGGGGCCGGGCGCGGTCCCCGTGCTGCTCGGCGATCCCGACGAGTGGCAGGCGCAGTGGGGCACCCTGCAGGAGGCGCGGTGGTCGCGCTGCATCGTCTACGACGGCTGCACGCCGAGGGACGTCCGCGCCCTCAGCCGCGTGCGTGACCTGCCGCCGCCGCTCGCGGGCGACGGCAGCACCGTCTGGTTCACCGAGCCGGGCGGCCCGGTGCAACGACGGTCGTGGCCCGCTGCGCACGCGTGATCGGCGGTGCGGTGGCGGTGGATGCGGCGGCGGTAGGCGCGGGGTGCGGCGGGACCCTCCGGCGGTGCGGCGTCAGGCGGCGGCGAGCACCGATTCCACGGTGCGGTGCTCGAGGCCGTGCGCCGTCGCGACGGGGGCGCTCGTGACCGCGCCGCCGTACGTGTTCAGCCCGCTCGCCAGGGCGGGATCCCCGGCGAGGGCGTCCCGCCAGCCCGCGCCGGCGAGGGCTCGCACGTACGGCAGGGTCGCGTTCGTCAGGGCGTAGGTCGAGGTGTGCGGCACCGCGCCCGGCATGTTCGCGACGCAGTAGAAGAGCGAGCCGTGCACCGGGAACGTCGGCTGGGCATGCGTCGTGGGGTGCGAGTCCTCGAAGCAGCCGCCCTGGTCCACCGAGATGTCGACGAGCACGCTTCCCGGCTTCATGCGCGCCACGAGCTCGTTGCTCACGAGCTTCGGCGCCTTGGCTCCGGCGACGAGCACGGACCCGACCACGAGGTCGGCGCTGAGCAGGGCGTTCTCGATCTCGAACGCGTTCGAGGCGATCGTCTTCACGCGCCCGGCGTAATGCGCGTCCAGCTCGCGGAGCCGAAAGATGTTGGTGTCCAGCACGGTCACCTCGGCGCCGAGGCCCACTGCGACGGAAACGGCGTTGGTGCCGGCGACCCCGCCGCCGAGCACCGTCACCCTCGCCGGGTGCGTCCCGGGCACGCCGGGCACGAGCAGGCCGGGGCCGCCGCTCGGCTTCAGCATGGTGTGGGCGCCGACGATGGGAGCGAGCCGTCCCGCCACCTCACTCATGGGGGCGAGCAGGGGCAGGGCCCCGGTGGGCAGCTGGACGGTCTCGTAGGCGATCGCGGTGACCCCGGCGGCCGTGAGCGCCGCGGTCAGCTCGGCCTCCGCCGCCAGGTGCAGGTAGGCGAACAGCGTGAGGTCCGGGCGGAAGTAGCCGTACTCGCTCGCCACCGGCTCCTTGACCTTGAGCACGAGCTCGCAGGTGGTCCAGACGTCCGCGGCGTCTGCGGCGATCTCCGCGCCCGCCGCGATGTACGCGGCGTCGGGGATGGACGAGCCGACGCCCGCGCCGGCCTGCACGATCACCGTGTGCCCGCGCGCCACCAGGTCATGGGCCCCGGACGGGGTGATGGCAACGCGGAACTCGTTGTTCTTGATCTCTGTCGGGACGCCGATCCTCATGGCGTAAGCGTATCGATCAGGAGTACGCGGCAGCGGCGACCACGACGACGCTGCCGAGCCCGATAACGGCGATCGCGATCATGAGTGCGGCCAGAACGCCGAGCCGGAGCCGCCCGGGCTGGGTGGTGAAGCGCACGACCATCATGGCCGCGTACAGCACGAGCACGGCCACGAGGCCGAACAGGGCGACACCGGCGGGTTCGAGCGGCAGCTCGAACGCGAGGACGACAGCGCTGATCAGCGTCAGCAGGCCGCCGAGAAGCAGCCAGATGCGCCCGCTCGAGGTCGTGAGCGACGCCTGGTTGCGCATCAGGGTCGGGTCGTCCTCGTCGTCGTCGAGGTAGCTCACGGGGTGCCGACCACGGGGCTGACGCGGATGGCGCCGACTCTGAGGCCGCCGCCGAGCACCTCGAGCTCGAGGTCGGGCCGGACACGCTCGATGTCCTCCCTGGCGATGGCGCCGACGGAGGCCAGCAGCTCGAGCGCCACGATGGTCGCGACCCGGAGGTTCCCGTCGAGCACCTTGAGGGCGGCCGTCGTGCCGTCGGGTGCCGCCATCACCATGACGCCCTCGGCACCGCCCTTGGCGATGAGGCCGAGCCGGTCGATCACGAGGGTGTTCGCGCGGCCGGGGCCGTCGATGACCCAGCCGTTCTCCCGGATCGCCGCGGAGAGCGCCGCCGCCCGACGGAAGATGTCGAACGGCGAGGAGACCGAGCTCGTCGCGATCTTCGCGATGCCGCGGGCCAGAGCCGTCACCGAGACGGCGTACACGGGGGCGCCGCAGCCGTCGACGCCCGTTGCGGCGATCCGCTCGCCGGCGAAGCGCTGCAGCACGTCGCGGATGCGCTCCTGAAGCGGGTGGTCGACGTGCAGGTAGGTGGCGGTGTCCCATCCGTTCTGCACGCAGGCGAGGAGCATGGCCGCGTGCTTGCCCGAGCAGTTCATGTAGACCGGCGACGGCGTCGCCCCGGCACGCAGGAACTCGTCCCGGGCCGCGGGGTCCGCCGGCCGGTCCGGTGGGCACTGCAGCGCCTCGTCCCCGAGCCCCGCCCGGGCGAGCACGCTGCGCACGAGGGCGACGTGGCGGGCGGTGCCGCTGTGGCTCGCCGTCGCGATCACCATCTCCTCGGGCGACAGATCGACGCCACTGGCCAGGATCGCCAGCGCCTGGAACGGCTTCAGGCAGGAGCGCGGGAAGATCGGCGCCGCAACGTCGCCGAGACTCCGCAGGACGCCGCCGTCCGCGCCGAGGACGACGGCCGATCCCGCATGCCTCGACTCGATGAAGCCGCTCCGATCGAGGGTGGCGAGCTCGACCGCGTCGCCCAGAGAAAATGTGCCGCTCATTCGTTCCCGCCTTCGTGACGAACCGGAAGGTGCCCGCATCGGCGTTCCCCGAGCGGGGAAGCGCCGCTGCGGGCACCCGAGGTGGTGTTGTTCGTTCCTACAGGGCCGCGAAGCCCTCGGCGAGCACGTCGAGCGCGTCGTCGATGAGCTCGTCGCTCAGCGCGAGGCTCGGCAGGAAGCGCAGCACGTTGCCGTAGGTGCCGGCGGTGAGCACGAGCACGCCGTTCTGGGCGGCGTGCGCGGCGAGCGCCGTCACCGCGTCAGCGTTCGGCTCCTTGGTGGTCCGACCGGTGCCGGGCTGCACGAGCTCGATCGCGATCATCGCGCCGATCCCGCGCACGTCGCCGATGATGTCGTACTTCTCCTGCAGGTCGGTGAGGCGGGACTTCAGCTTCTTCTCGATGCGCCTGCCCTCGGCGAGCAGGTCGTCGCGCTCGATGGACTCGAACACGGCGATCGCGGCGGCGGCGGCGACGGGGTTGCCGCCGAACGTGCCGCCGAGGCCGCCGGGGAGCGCGGCGTCCATGATCTCGGCGCGGCCGGTGACGCCCGCGAGCGGCAGGCCGCCGGCGATGCCCTTGGCGGAGAGGACGAGGTCGGGGACGAGGCCGAAGTGCTCGCTCGCCCAGTAGGCGCCGGTGCGGGCCATGCCGCTCTGGATCTCGTCGGCGATGAAGACGACGCCGTTCGCCGTGCACCACTCCTGCAGGGCGGGCAGGTAGCCGTCGGCGGGGACCATGAAGCCGCCCTCGCCCTGGATCGGCTCCACCACGAGGCAGGCGAGGTCGACGGCGCCGATCCGCTTCTCGAGGTAGGCGATGGTGCGGGCCGCGGCCTCCTGGCCGCTCAGTCCGTCGTGGTAGGGGTAGGAGCTCGGGGCGTGGAAGACGTCGCCCGCGAACGGCCCGAAGCCCGTCGCGTACGGCGCGGCCTTGTAGTTCATGGCCATCGTGAGGTTCGTGCGGCCGTGGTACGCGTGGTCGAGCACGGCGACCGCGCGGCGGCCCGTGTACTTGCGGGCGATCTTGACGCCGTTCTCCACGGCCTCGGCGCCCGAGTTCACGAGCACGGTGCGCTTCTCGTGGTCGCCGGGGGTGTGCTCGGCGAGCAGCTCGGCCACGCGGACGTACTCCTCGTACGGCGTGATCGTGAACAGCGTGTGCAGGAAGTCGTTCAGCTGGCCGGCTGCGGCCTCCGTCACGGTGGAGCGCGTGTGGCCGACCGTCGTCACGCCGATGCCGGCGCCGAGGTCGATGAACTGGTTGCCGTCGACGTCGACGAGGATCGGGCCGTGCGCCCGCTCGATGTAGACGGGGAGGGTGGAGGAGACGCCCGGGGGCACGACGGCGAGGCGGCGCTTGTGCAGCTCCTGGGACTTCGGACCGGGGATCGCGGTGACGATCTTCCGCTCCTGCTTGACGGTCGTGCCGGGGGCGGAGGATGCGGTGTCGAGGGTGTTCGTCATGGTGCATCGAGCCTACCCGCCGCCCCCGCGGGAGCCCCGTCAGCGCGCGGGGAGCGGCCAGCCAAAGCAGGGCGGAAAACTGCCAACCTCCGCGTCGGCGCGGCGCCCGCGCTGCTAGCGTGACCCCGGTGAAGATCGATCACGAGTACGCGCTGTCGCTCGAGTGGACGGGCAACCGCGGCGTGGGTACCGCCGACTACCGTTCCTACGGTCGCGACCACGTCGTGCGCTCCGCGGGCAAGCACGCCATCGAGGGATCGGCGGACCGACCGTTCCGCGGTGACACGGACCGCTGGAACCCCGAGGAGCTGTTGCTCGCCGCGCTGACGCAGTGCCACCTGCTGTCGTATCTGCACGTCGCGGCGGTGAACGGCATCGTGGTCGTCGCATACACTGACGACTCCGTCGGCACGATGGCGCAGACAGGCGACGGCGGAGGCCGCTTCACCCGCGCCGTCCTGCGCCCGACCGTCACGATCGCCGAAGCGACACAGCGCGATCTGGCCCTCGCGCTGCACGCCCGCGCGCACGAGCTCTGCTTCATCGCCTCCTCGGTGAACTTCCCGGTCGACCACGAGCCGACGATCGTCGTCGCCTAGCCGTCGCCCGCACCGTCGCCCGCCGGCCACCCGGCGCCCGAACGGCCACCGGCCGTTCAGGCGGCATTGCGTTTCGTCCGGCAGACTGGACGTTCGTGCCCGCGTGCGGGCGCGCCCACGACCCTCGAGAAAGCAGCACTGTGAAGCGACGCATCCCCCTGTTCCTTGCCGCGGCGTCGATCCTCGCCCTCACCGGGTGCTCGGGATCCACGGGCGAGGAGCCGAAGGCGACGACGACGAACACCCCCGCAGCCGCCGCCGAGTGCGCGGACACGGCGTCGGGCTCCGCCTCGGAGGCCGTGAAGGTCAGCGGCGACGTCGGCAGCGCGCCGACCGTGACCATCGACAGCCCGGTGGAGGCGACGGAGACGGAGCGGACCGTCGTCACGGAGGGCACCGGCGACGAGGTGGAGCCGGGTGACTCCGCGAAGATCGCGATCGCCGCGTACAACAGCTCGACGGGTGAGGCGCTCGCCGCCCTGCCCTACAACGCGGAGCAGGCCGTGCCGCTCGCCATCGACGACACCCAGACGCTTGCGGCCATCGTCCGCGGCGTGGAGTGCACGACCGTGGGATCGCGCATCGTCACCGTGCCCTCCGCCGAGGACTCCTTCAGCGCCGAGGCGGCGACGCAGCTCGGCCTCGGTGACGGCGAGGGCGCCGTCTTCGTGATCGACGTGCTCGGCGTCGTCGCCGACCGTGCGACGGGGGAGGACCAGGAGGCGCCTGCCGGCTTCCCCGCGGTGGAGCTCGACGACGACGGCAAGCCCACCGTGACGATCCCGGAGGGCGACGCACCGACGGAGCTGCAGATCGCGACGCTCAAGGCCGGCGACGGGGAGACCGTGCAGGAGGGCGACAGCGTGACCGTGCAGTATCAGGGCTCGATCTGGGCCACCGGCAAGGTGTTCGACCAGAGCTGGGGCAAGGCCCCCGCGAACTTCCAGACGACGGAGGTCGTGTCCGGATTCTCGAAGGCGCTCGTCGGCCAGAAGGTCGGCTCCCAGGTCATCGCCGTGCTTCCGCCGAGCGAGGGTTACGGCGAGGCCGGGCAGTCGAGCGCGGGCATCAGCGGTACGGACACCCTGGTGTTCGTGATCGACATCCTCGACACGATCCACGTCCCGGCCCAGTAACGACCCGCGGCGGTTCCGCCGCCGATCGACGCAGACCGCCGACGTGGGGGCGCACGGCGACGGCCGGTGCGAGGATGGTGCGATGCGCAGGATCCTCGTGCTCGGCTCAACCGGCTCCATCGGCGTGCAGGCCCTCGAGGTGATCGCCGACCACCCCGACCTCTTCGAGGTGGTGGGACTCGCCGCCGGCACTAGACGCGAAGCCGTGGAGGCTCAGGCCGCCGAGCACGGCGTCGAGCACGTCGCGCTCGGGGCGGATGAGGCCGAGCAGCTGGTGCGCAGCGTCGATGCGGACGTGGTGCTGAACGGCATCACCGGTTCCGTCGGACTCGGCCCGACCCTCGCGGCGCTCGAGTGCGGCCGCACGCTCGCCCTCGCGAACAAGGAGTCGCTCATCGTGGGCGGCGAGCTCGTGAAACGGGCCGCGGCGCCCGGCCAGATCGTGCCCGTCGACTCCGAGCACTCCGCGATCGCGCAGGCCCTGCGCTCCGGCAGCCCGGACGAGGTGCGGCGGCTCGTCGTCACGGCGTCGGGCGGGCCGTTCCGGGGTCGCAGCCGCGCCGACCTCGCCGACGTGAGCCCGCGCGACGCGCTCGCCCACCCCACCTGGGACATGGGACTCGTCATCACGACGAACTCGGCCACGCTCGTCAACAAGGGCCTCGAGGTGATCGAGGCCCACCTGCTCTTCGACATCCCGTTCGAGCGCATCGACGTCGTCGTGCACCCCCAGTCGATGATCCACTCGATGGTGGAGTTCGTCGACGGCTCGACGATCGCCCAGGCGTCGCCCCCGGACATGCGGCTGCCCATCGCGCTCGGTCTCGGCTGGCCGGCCCGCGTTCCGGGGGTCGGTGCGCCCATCGACTGGGGCACCGCGTCGTCCTGGACCTTCGAGCCGCTCGACGACGAGGTGTTCCCCGCGGTCGCCATGGCAAAGAGGGTGGGTATCGCGGGGAAGACCTGGCCCGCCGTGTTCAACGCGGCGAACGAGCAGGCGGTCGCCGCGTTCCACGCCGGCCGCATCGGCTTCCTCGACATCGTGGACACCGTGCAGCGCGTGGTCGACGAGCACGACGCGGAGAGCGGCCCGCTCACCCGTGACGCCCTCGCCGAGGCCGAACGCTGGGCCCGCGCCACGGCCGACGCGCTCCTCGCCGGCTGAGCGCCGCCCGCGGCTGACGGACCGGGCGTCAGCCGGCGCCGCCGCCGTTCGTGCTGCTAGCCGTTCCCGTTCCCGCCGTTCCCGTTGCCGCCGCCACCGTTCCCGTTGCCGCCGCCAGCGTTGCCCCCGCCGCCACCGTTGCCGCCGCCGTTCCCACCGTTGCCGTTGCCGTTGCCGTTGCCGTTGCCCGGCGTCTCGGTCGACTCGCTCGGCGCCGGTTCGGGTTCGGGTTCGGGTGCGGTGCTCGCCGGGGGAGCGGGC
>Ga0210040_10000625_pt1 | contig 58007 bp, 37 predicted proteins | sample CryGeyCG12114_NA_FD_185462 | JGI IMG/M metagenome (GOLD analysis project Ga0210040, IMG submission 185462) | Groundwater microbial communities from aquifer - Crystal Geyser CG19_WC_8/21/14_NA (SPAdes) (version 2) | ecosystem: Environmental > Aquatic > Deep subsurface > Groundwater | place: USA...
AACAGGCTAATGTGCGCAAGAGAGTACAAATTGAGTGCGCGGTTTGGCACCTCGATGTCGGCTTAGCTCATCCACATGAACGCAGGAATCATGAAGGGTTCGACTGTTCGTCGATTAAAGAGCTACACGAGCTGGGTTTAATACGTCGTGAGACAGTATGGTTTCTATCTTCTAGAGGAAATTTGAGTAAAATAAAGATAGCCCCTTTGTACGAAAGGAATTGGGTATGTTGACCAATAGTTTACTTGTTGTTTGTAGAACATAATTATTACTATTTTAACTAGAATAGTATGGCGGGTTATCAAGTAATGGTAACCCATTATAGCAATATTCTATAGGCATGGCAAGAAAGCCACGTCGATTAAAGGTAAGCGCTGAAAGCATATAAGCGCGAAACTCACTTTAGGATACTCTTATTTACGTAGTAAAACATTACGTTTGACAACCTTAATTAATGGCTGTAAAACATTACGTTTTACAGCCATAATTAATGGCTATGCAATATAGGCTTTAGTTGTAAGAACTTTGATGTTTTTAGGCATAAAGTACTAATTATATAATTTACTTAATAATACATTTATCATAATTTTTTTTTTTAGAAATAAACATATCTAAAATATTTATGTTGTTAGATGCAAATATGAATTTAATAGTTTAATTTCATATCTGTTTTTTTTTTAAGCAAACCATCATAAAAGAAAGCCTGGTTAGCATAAAAGTAATGCTACCGTTTTGTAATCGGTGGAAGTAAGTGCAATACTTACACTAGGCTAAGACCCAGTCGTCAAGTTTGGTTAAGACACATCATTTTCACTGTTGGAACGAGAGTTCAAATCTCTCCTGGGTTGTTTGCTAGCTAGCAAAAAACACGAGAAATTAGCTCAGTGGTAGAGCAGTCGTTTTACACGCGAATGGTCAGGTGTCCGACTCACCTATTTCTCATGGTACATGCGGATTGGTGTAATAGTTAACATCCTTGGCTCATGACCAGGTGATTGGGGTGCAAATCCTCAGTCCGCACTTTTTTTATAAAAAAAAAGGCTATAGCTTAATCGGTAAAGCCAGCTGCTCATGACAGCTTAGATGAGTGTTCAAATCATTCTGGCCTTAACCTTGTATAATAAAAAACAAAAAAAGATAGGATAATATCCTTGACTGTTGGTACACTTAGCCAATAACTTATTGTTATTATTATACAAGGTTTTTTAGTATTAAAATATTATCATTTTTATTTAAATATATTTTATATATGTTTTTGTATTAGTAATACAAAAACCTATCTTTGTTAAAAATAGAAGTTTCTTTTATAGTTAAAATATAATAAATATGATACAAGCAGCAAAAATAATAGGTACAGGTTTAGCTACAACAGGTTTAATAGGAGCCGGTGTAGGAATTGGAGTGGTTTTCGGTGCATTAATAATAGGTGTATCTAGAAACCCTTCTTTAAGAGGTCAATTATTCTCATATGCGATCCTAGGTTTTGCTTTTGCAGAAGCCACAGGATTATTTGCATTAATGATGGCTTTCTTATTATTATATGTAGCGTAATACATGTTCAATAGAATTTCGCACAAACGGTTATGGTAACGCCATAATCTCTAAGCAATCACATTACAACGTTAATACAATTAAATTTAATATGCAATATACTAGTAAAGCAAACGATAAAGCTAAAATAATAGCAAAAAAAAAATCCGAGTGCTGGAATTGGTAGACAGGATAATCTTAAGATTTATTGATGTAAATCGTAAACGTTCAAGTCGTTTCTCGGATAATAATTATATATTTTAATAAATATATAAGGGGATATAGTCTAACTGGTAAAACTGCGAGTTTGCATCTCGTTATTTTAGGTTCGAGTCCTAATATCTCCAAAAAGGTAGTTTATCTTTAAAATTTATCGTTTATAGTTTACTATACTAGAATGTTTTTTCATAAAATTATTTAGTTGGTAACATAGTTAATATTACTTATATTATAAGTGTTAGTAATATAATATAATTATGTTTTTTTTGTTGCTAGCACTACATAAAAAAAGCCCGAGAAGCTCAATTGGTTGAGCGGAACACTGAAGATGTTTAGGTTATAAGTTCAAGTCTTATCTCGAGCATATTTGCTTGCGAAGCATATAAATGTAATATAATATATATATATATTTTATTAAATGGCTTTCTACATAAAAAAATGCTAAGAAATAAGTTATATTATTTCTCTTTTTTTTTTTAAGGTTAATATTATACATACATAACATTAATAAAAAAAAAAGGTGGATATAGTTTAATGGTAAAACAACCTGATTTTATCCCTAGAGCGGGTACATTTAGCATAGTAATGGGATAGCCATAAAACATAGTACCGATATATATATATGTACATTTCTTTTGGTTAGTAATACTTTTTTATTAAATATAACACATAAACTTTTCATAGTTTATGATTTGTGCTTTGTTTTACTTTGCACAATAGGTGTGCTGAAATTTGGTAACCAGGTTCCGCTTAGGACGGAATAGTTTATAACTTTACAAGTTCAAGTCTTGTCACCTATAGATATTTTAAAACAAATAATATAACATTTTATGTTTAATATGTTGTCGACTAATTGGCAAGTCATAAATTTTTGGTATTTACTATTGAGTGTTCGAATCGCTCCAACATAAAAAGGGGGTTAATTTAATTGGTAGAATATTGTGTTACGGCCACAACCATGTTGGTTCAAATCCTGCACCCCTTAATATTACTATAAAAATCCATAATATATTAAGTAAATTAATTAGTATTTATTAAATGTGTATTAAATAAAAGGATTTAATAATAACAATATTACTAGAGTTTTCTATAATGTAATGTACTATTAATTAACTTTTAGCCCTTATAGCTCAAAGGTAGAGCAAAATACTGTTAATATTTGGGTTAGGTGTTCGAGTCATCTTAAGGGCGTATCATATAATCTAATATAAATAGTTGTTTTGTAATAAAATTTCTCTTAGCCCTAGTTAGAGTTATGCTATGCTATGCTTCTTTTTTTTTTTTGTTGCTAGCACTAAAAAATAAAGCAAGCAAGCAAAATAAATATTGCGAACTATTAGTTATATTGTTTCTAAATATTGTATGTTTATATAATAATAAGGGTTAATTTTATATAAACATACTAAAAAAAAAGGTGGATATAGTTTAATGGTAAAACAGCTGTATGTGGCATAGCATTTCCCTGTTCAAATCAAGGTATCCTCCCAAAAAAAAAATAATGGTAATAAAATAATATATTTGAAAATGACAGAGGTTAAAATATATAGGTTTAAATATATAATTTTAATTAATGTCAACGAAGATTGAGTTAATTTGTTAGTAATCCTTTATAACATTGGATACATATAAAATAAAGGAAATTAAATAAGCTCAACAATAAACGCACAAATTAAACTAGTAGTTCGATTCCCTAGTTTAACTCGTGAAATTAACGTCGTGGATTTTAACCCTAAAAGCTATTCTACAGCAAGCTTAAAAGAAAACGATTCTGAAAAAGCAACTATACTAACAAATATAAGTAATATTACGATGTGAAGAGAAAGATGATTTTTATCGTGTAATGCTAAAGATATTGGTACATTATATTTAATGTTTGCTCTATTTTCAGGGTTAGCTGGTACAGCGTTTTCTGTTTTAATTCGTTTAGAACTATCCGGACCTGGTGTGCAATATATCGCCGATAATCAATTATATAACAGTATAATAACAGCACATGCCATAGTTATGATCTTTTTTATGGTTATGCCGGCAATGATAGGTGGATTTGGGAATTTCTTATTACCATTATTAGTAGGAGGCCCTGATATGGCCTTTCCAAGATTAAATAATATAAGTTTCTGATTACTAATACCTAGTCTTTTATTATTCTTATTTGCAGGAATGATAGAAAATGGGGCCGGAACAGGTTGAACTCTATACCCACCGTTATCCGGATTACAAAGTCACAGTGGACCTAGTGTTGATTTAGCCATTTTTGCTTTACATTTATCAGGAATAAGTAGTTTATTAGGTGCTATGAACTTTATTACGACAATATTGAATATGAGAAGTCCAGGTATAAGATTACATAAACTTGCATTATTTGGATGAGCTGTAGTAATAACAGCAGTTTTATTATTATTATCATTACCTGTATTAGCCGGAGCGATAACAATGGTGTTAACAGATAGAAATTTTAACACATCATTCTTCGAGGTGGCTGGTGGGGGTGATCCAATATTATACCAACATCTTTTCTGATTTTTTGGACATCCAGAAGTGTATATTTTAATTATACCAGGTTTTGGTATAATAAGTACTACAATATCGGCTAGTTCAAACAAAAACGTGTTTGGATACCTAGGTATGGTATATGCAATGATGTCTATAGGGGTCTTAGGATTTGTAGTTTGAAGTCACCACATGTACAGTGTTGGTTTAGATGTTGATACAAGAGCTTACTTTACAGCTGCTACTTTAATAATAGCAGTACCAACTGGTATTAAAATATTTAGTTGATTAGCTACAACATATGGTGGATCTTTACATATGACACCTTCAATGTTATTTGCATTAGGATTTGTTGTAATGTTTACTATAGGAGGTTTAAGTGGAGTTGTATTAGCTAATGCATCTTTAGATATAGCTTTCCATGATACTTACTATGTTGTAGCACATTTCCATTATGTTTTATCAATGGGAGCTGTGTTTGCATTATTTAGTGCATGATACTTCTGAATACCTAAAATAACAGGATTATCTTATAATATGATGTTAGGGAAAGTTCATTTCTTTATATTCTTTATTGGGGTTAATGTTACATTCTTCCCTCAACATTTCTTAGGTTTACAGGGGATGCCTAGAAGAATAAGTGATTATCCGGATGCTTTTGCAGGTTGAAATTTTGTAAGTAGTTTTGGTTCTATAATAAGTGTAGTTTCTACTTGATTATTCTTATATATTGTATATGTACAATTAGTTGAAGGAAATGCTACATCAAGATATCCTTGATTAACACCTCAATTCTTTAGTGATTTATTCCAGTCATTATTCAATAGAAATTATAATTCATTAGAATGAAGTTTAAATAGTCCACCAAAACCTCACGCTTTTGTATCATTACCATTGCAAAGTGCATTTTTTATAAATATAATGCCTTTTTTAAAAAAAATATTTACACTTAGAAACCTTTTTTGGTTATTTATTGTAGCAATATTTACAACTTTTATTAAATTTATTTTGTTAAATTATTTTGGTTTAATTAGTGATAGTGTAGTATTTCTCTTTCCGACTAGTTTAGGTGTGGCATTAGCTTTAATTGTTAATGAGATTTTCGATGCATCTTTGATGTTTTCTGAAATTTATGATCCAGTCAGAAATTGTATGACTACAATGGCCGAAAAAACTAATCATGAACATTTAGGTCTTACAGCTGTAGAAGGTGGAGAAAACCTTCAGGGAGGTCAGTGAGTTAAAGATTCAAAAAATAAGTTAGTTTACAAGATAAAAGACGATCTTAACGAAGCTCGTCATGGTTACGTGAAAGGAAGAATTTATACACATTATCACGAAGACTTCGCCAGGTATTTAAAAACTTACCTGAAAAATCACCCTAACCATAATAAAATGGTTATACCTGCTGATTTACATATCAGTGATAAAAATTTTCTTGAGCAATTCCTTGCTCAAGAAAATCCTCGCGGGAAATATTTTAGTGCGGGTACTATTTACAAAATGCAAGACATGAATGTCTTGCCAGAGTTGCAAAAAAGACGTTAAATTGTAAAATATTTTTATGCTTTGTAATTATCCTTTACAAAGTGTAATAATATATGGTATTAATGTTTTTCACATAAAAACTTTTTAGCTAAAAAAAAAGGTGGATATAGTTTAATGGTAAAACAGCTGTATGTGGCATAGCATTTCCTTGTTCAAATCAAGGTATCCTCCCAAAAAAAAAAAACAATGGTAATAAAATAATATATTTGAAAATGACAGAGGTTAAAATATATAGGTTTAAATATATAATTTTAATTAATGTCAACGAAGATTGAGTTGATTTGTTAGTAATCCTTTATAACATTGGATACATATAAAATAAAGGAAATTAAATAAGCTCAACAATAAACGCACAAATTAAACTAGTAGTTCGATTCCCTAGTTTAACTCGTGAAATTAACGTCGTGGATTTTAACCCTAAAAGCTGTTCTACAGCAAGTTTAAAAAAAAATTATTCTACCAATTCTCAAAAGAAAATTACTACTTATTGCAATAAAAAAGTGTCATTTTTTACAAATATAATGCTTTTTTTAAAAAAAATATTTACGCCTAGAAAAGTTTTTTGTATATTTATTGTAGCAATATTTACAACTTTTATTAAATTTATTTTGTTAAATTATTTTGGTTTAATTAGTAATAGTGTAGTATTTCTCTTTCCGACTAGTTTAGGTGCATTATTATCTGGTTTAATTGCCCATGAGTTTTTCGGTGTATATTTTATGTCAGATAATGGGGAAGTAAACTGGAAAGAATTCTTAAATCTCTCTCCAAGTCCAGCTCCAAATACACCAGGACCAAGTGGTACTCAACCTTCATCTTCTGCTGTCGTTGGGGAAACAGCAAGTAATACGCCTCCACAAGGGCCAGCTCCACAAGGGCCAGTCTTACAACAGGGAGGAGACGCACAAGTGCAAGCAGCCGTACTAGAAATACTAGCTGAACGGAAAAGCCTGGTGCAATATAGTGATAGAAGAGCACAAGGTTGAGCAGCTGATAATACATTAAAGTATAGAAGAGTATACTGTGATGGTAAACCTTTGCCTAAAGCTTATCATGCAAGTCTTACAAACAATGATCGGGCTATTTGAGTTAGAGAAATGGCACATGCTTATTCTTTACCTAATTCAGATCAAACAGTGGCTGACCCGGAACAAATAGGTGCAATAGGTTATAATAGGGATTTAGGGGCTGAAAGTCACCAACCTTATGCTTCTAGAATAGCGGATATTTTAGAAAACCAATCTCCTGCGTTTAGGCGTAGCCATGTATATAACTTGCATTATAATAATGAAGGTATTCCTTCTATGGACTACAATGCAGTTAAGTTTTTAGCTGAATTTATTGACCACAAAAAACCATCTTTTCATTATACTATTACCTCTAAAGCTTGTAGTAAAGAAATAATTAAAGGGCTTAGAAAAGCATAAAAACATAATTATTAAATATTACAAAGCTAAACTTAAATAATTAAAAAAAAAAAATAAAAAAAAGGAACAAAAGTAAAAAGCTAGCTGTTAAGTTATTAAACTAGAGCTAGGATTGAGTAAAGCACCTATTTATACAGCCTATTTTTTCCTTTCTATGGAGAGCATACATCTCTGCAAAGATTTAATTAATTTTTTTTTTTGTATGTTATCCATTTTAGTTTTTTTTTCATAAATTAATTTATAAATATTTAATGAAGTTTTCACTAATTTTGTTTTTAATAGGAATTTTGGGTTTCGTTTTAAATAGAAAAAATATAATATTAATGCTTATTTCTATAGAAATAATGTTATTATCTATTACATTTTTAATATTGTTAAGTTCACTAAGCTTTGATGATATATTAGGGCAAACTTTTTCTGTATATATAATAGCAATAGCAGGTGCAGAATCTGCAATAGGATTAGGAATCTTAGTAGCATTTTATAGATTAAGAGGAAGTATAGCTATAGAATATAAATAATGTATCTAGCTTTAATAGTATTACCAATATTAGGATCAATAGTATCCGGTTTTTTTGGTAGAAAAGTCGGTGTTAGCGGATCACAAATAATAACATGTAGTTGTGTAATAACAACAACAATCTTAGCTATAATAGCATTTGTAGAAGTAGGTTTAAATAACATACCTGTAACAATCTATTTATTTAGATGAATAGATGCAGAATCTTTAAATGTATCATGAGCATTTAATTTTGATGCATTAACAGTTTCTATGTTAATACCCGTATTAATAGTATCCTCCTTAGTACATATATACTCAATAGGATATATGGGTCATGATCCTCACAATCAAAGATTTTTCAGTTATTTAAGTTTATTCACATTTATGATGATAATCTTAGTAACAGCTAATAATTTTTTATTAATGTTTGTTGGTTGAGAAGGTGTAGGTATCTGTTCATATTTATTAGTTAGTTTTTGATTTACTAGAATAGCAGCAAACCAAAGTTCATTATCTGCTTTTTTAACAAATAGAGTAGGAGATAATTTTTTAACAATAGGTATGTTTGCAATACTATGATCATTTGGTAACATAGATTATTCAACAGTATTTTCATTAGCACCATATTATAGCGAAAATGTTGTTATTATTGTAGGTATATGTTTATTAATAGGTGCTATGGCTAAAAGTTCTCAAGTTGGTCTACATGTATGACTACCTATGGCTATGGAGGGGCCTACACCTGTATCAGCTTTAATCCATGCAGCAACTATGGTTACTGCGGGTGTATACTTATTAATGAGAGCATCGCCTTTAATAGAATATAGTTCAACTGTTTTATTACTTTGTTTATGAGTAGGTGCTATTACTACTGTATTTAGTTCCCTTATTGGTTTATTTCAACAAGATATCAAAAAAGTTATAGCTTATTCTACAATGAGTCAATTAGGTATGATGGTAATAGCTATAGGTTTATCTTCATATAATATTGCATTATTTCATTTAGTTAACCATGCTTTTTATAAAGGTTTATTATTCCTTGGAGCAGGTTCAGTAATCCATGCAGTAGCGGATAATCAAGATTTTAGAAAATATGGTGGTTTAATTTCTTATCTACCTTTAACTTATTCAGTTATGTTAATAGCTTCTCTTAGTTTAGTAGCCTTTCCATTTATGACAGGTTTCTATTCAAAAGATTTCATTTTAGAATCTGCGTACGGACAATATCACTTATCTAGTATTATAGTTTATTTTATAGCTACTATAGGTGCTATGTTTACTACTTTATATTCTGTTAAAGTTTTATATTTAACTTTTTTAACTAACCCTAACGGACCTTTAGTTAATTATAAACAAGCACATGCCGCACATGAAGGTGATATATTTATGAGTATGCCTCTAATAATATTAGCTGTATTTTCTATATTTTTTGGTTATTTAACTAAAGATATATTTATAGGTTTAGGTTCAGATTTCTTTTCTGATAATAGTTTATTTATACATCCTTCACATGAAATTATGTTGGATACAGAATTTGCTGTTCCTACTTTTTATAAATTATTACCATTATTTTTCACTATATCTCTAAGTATAATATCTATATTGTTCACTGAGTTTTATCCTAAATTACTTATTAAATTTAAATTATCTACTATTGGTTACAATATTTTTAGTTTTTTTAATCAACGTTTTTTAGTAGAACTTTACTATAACAAATATATTTCTGGTGTTATACTTAAATTAGGTGGTCAAACAACTAAAGTAATGGATAAAGGTTCAGTAGAAATATTTGGACCTTTTGGTTTAGAAAAAAAACTGACAGAGATTAGTAAATCTATTAGTGCTTTAAGTACTGGTGTTGTTACATCTTATGCTTTATATATATTAATAGGTCTAATATTTTATATTTCTATAATGTATTTAAGTGGAAGTGTTGATGACTATATAGAATTATTAATAATATTATTTGCATTTATTAATATAAATTACTCTCCTAATTTGTATACACAAAATGTAAAAAAATAAAGTTTTTTAGCTAGCTTGCTAGCAACGCTTTATTTTTTAGTGCTAGCAACAAAAAAAATAAGTATAGCACCTAATTAAATTAGTTTAATAAACTATATTTAAAACTATAATATTTCTTAAAATAAAAAAAAGGTATAATTTTAATCCAGAAATATTATACTCGTGCTTCTTTTTTTTTAGAAAAAAAAAACAGTCGGTTTTTTCTTACTCAAGCTAGATGGAAAACGTGTTTTCCTTTTTTTAGTAGCCTGAGGTTATTTGAGAATTTACATTTTTTTTTAATATATTTATTTAAATAAACTTTTCTTGATACTAAATTAATTTAAATTAATTAATCTCTTTTGCCTTAGCTAAGATATGCTTGTAGCATAAAATTTACAAATAATAAATATGAAATCTTTTACTCTACAAGATAGCTTTCCAGAATTTGTAACAACATATAATGATACACCAGAGCCTTGAGGTGTTTTTTTTCAAGATAACGCTACACCACAAATGGAAGGTCTAGAAGAATTACATAACAATATTATGTTTTATTTAGCAATAATATTATTTGCCGTCAGTTGAATAATGATATCAATAATCCTAAATTATAGAAAAGCAAAAATATCGAACAAATACATAAATCACGGAACATTAGTTGAATTAATTTGAACAATAAGTCCCGCATTAATATTAATACTTATAGCCTTTCCTTCCTTTAAATTATTATACTTAATGGATGAGGTAATTGACCCATCTCTAGTAATATATGGAGAAGGTCACCAATGATATTGAAGTTACCAATATCCAGATTTTACTAATAATGATGAAGAATTTGTTGAATTTGATTCATATATAGTACCGGAGAGTGATTTAGAAATGGGACAATTAAGAATGTTAGAAGTTGATAACCGTGTTATAATCCCAGAATTGACACACACTAGATTTGTAGTAGCAGGTGCAGATGTTATACATTCCTATGCTTGTCCATCACTAGGTATAAAATGTGATGCATATCCGGGAAGATTAAATCAATCATCTGTTTACTTAAATAGAGAAGGTACATACTATGGTCAATGTTCAGAAATTTGTGGAATTTTACACAGTTCAATGCCTATAGCAATACAATCGGTGACATTAGCAAAATTCCTTTACTGATTATATGACCAAATCGGAGCATAATCTAGTTAATGCAAAGGTAAAAAAAAAAACAAAGTAAGAAATAAAAATTTTAATAATAAAAACAAAAAAAAATTTTTTTTGTTTTTATGCTTTTTCTATGGCTAAGAAACAGAAAAAATAATGTTTTATAGCCGGCTAATAAAAGGAAAACTAAATATTAAAAATTGTTAGTAATATATCTAACCAAAATATATTTTATAAGTATATTACTAATATCAAAACAACAACTTTACAACACCAAACCCATTTAAATTTAAAATGCAAGAATTTTTACCAAAATGAAATAATAGTCCTCTAGACCAATTTATAATAAGAGATTTATTTAGTATAAAAGCCGACCTATTGGGCAATTTACAAATTTCATTAACTAACATAGGGTTATACTTAATGATAACAACATCTATAATATTTATTTTTTATTTATTAGCCACAAATTACAACATAACAACGCCAAATAGTTGATCATTATCGGTGGAGGCAATATATGCAACTGTATACAGCATAGTTATAAATCAAATAAATGCAAACAAAGGACAAATGTTTTTTCCATTAATTTCAGCATTATTCATCTATATTTTAATAAATAATTTAGTAGGTATGGTTCCATATAGTTTTGCACCAACATCACATTTTATATTAACATTTTCAATAAGTTTCACAGTAGTTATTGGGGCAACTATTTTAGGATTTCAAATCCATAGATTAAAATTCTTTTCTTTATTAGTTCCATCAGGTTGTCCATTAGGTTTGTTACCATTATTAGTATTAATAGAATTCATCTCTTACTTATCAAGAAATGTATCACTTGGTTTAAGACTTGGAGCTAACATATTAAGTGGTCATATGTTATTAAATATTCTAGCTGGATTTACATATAATATTATGAGTAAAGGTTTTGTGTATTTCTTTTTAGGTTTAGTACCTTTATTGTTTATACTAGCTTTCTCTGGATTAGAAATTGGTATCGCATTTATACAAGCACAAGTGTTTGTAGTTTTATCTGCTTCATATATAAAAGATAGTTTAGACTTACATTAATTATATGAAATAAGATTTTAGTGAGGGGGTTACTGTATAATGTTGTTAAATTTAACAACATTTAACAACAAAGGAAAGTCAAAAGCTAATTAGGTATATGTATATACTAAAATAAATAGTAAAACAAAGGTAAAAACCTTTACTCTTGCAAAGCAAATAAGTGTTTTATCTATTAAAAAAAAAATAAAAAAAAACAACGAACATAATGATATATACTTAGCTTTTTAAAGGATGTATACATTTAAACAAGAACTTGCTTAAACAAATCCTAAAAAAAAAATTTTTTTTAATTACCTGAAATAAAATTTGTGAAAAAACAAATACCATAAAAAGGTATACATAGGATATAATAAAGATTATGATAATATAGTCTTCTAAAAAAAAAAAAGAAGTGTTTACGTGTTTACAACAAAGGGATCCTCTGGAACGCAAAAACTGTTGCCAGGGCTAAACCTAAAAATATAATAAGGTAGAAGGGTACGAATAGGTACATAAAGGCCAAATAAAAAAAGCTGAGTTTGATGATGGCTCTGAGTGAACGCTGTCCAAATGCTTGACACATGCTAATCGAACGTTTAATTCTATGAAAATCTAATTAAAAGTGGTGAACAGGTGAGTAAATGATATGCTAGCTGCCTTGAAGTTAGGGAAAAGATCCCTTATAATTCTCTAGGGAGGAGAAAAAAGAAAAATAAAAGTTTGCTTTAAGATGTTAGGCAGTATCCTGGAAGAGTAATAGTGTAAAACTAGCTCGTGTTCCGGCAGTCGCGACTGAGAGGTCGATCGACCACATTGGGTATGAAAAAAGCCCACGGCATAATTGTACAGCAGTGGGGGATATTGGTCAATAGCCTAACGGCTGAACCAGCAACTTGGAAGAATGTATAACGAATAAGTCGTATAAAATTCTAGATAGAATACTGATAATGACAATTTACTATCTATAAGTCTTGACCAAATTACGTGCCAGCAGTCGCGGTAACACGTAGAAGACTAGTGTTATTCATCTTTAATCGGTTTAAAGGGTACCTAGACGGAAAACCAAGCCTTAGTCGGGACTAGTTTTCTAGAGTTTTATGTGGGAAAGGGCGAATTACCAGAGGAGAGTCAAAATTCTGTAATACTGGTAGGACGGGTAACGGCGAAGGCGACCTTCTATGTAAAAACTGACGTTGAGGGACGAAGCCTTGGGGAGCGAGAAGGATTAGATACCCTAGTAGTCCTTGGAGAAAATTATGAGTGCCATAGGCTAGATAAAAATTTTAGCTTATAAATGAAAGTGTAAGCATTCCACCTCATGAGTAAAGCGGCAACGCCCAAATTGAAATCATTAGACCGTTTCTGAAACCAGTAGTGAAGTATGTTATTTAATTCGATAGTCCGCGAATAACCTTACCACGCATTGCATATTATTAAATTATTACAAGCGCTGCACGGCTGTCTTCAGTTAATGTCGTGAGATCCTGGTTAGTTCCTTCAATTAACGAAAACCCTTGTTTTATTTGTTTTTATAAAGCAGTTCTCCGCTATACTGGATAAGATAATAGGGACAAAGACAAGTCATCATGGCCTTAATAGCGTGGGCTATAGACGTGCCACATATGCCTTTACAAAGGGATGCAATATTGCAAAATGGAGCTAAACCCCAAAACTGGACATAACTATTCGTGAATTGTAGTCTGTAACTCGACTGCATGAATATGGAATTACTAGTAATCGTGAATCACCACGTCACGGTGAACCCAATCTCAGATGGGTACTAACTACTCGTCAGGCGCTGAAAGGAGTATGCGCAATAAGTTTGCTTGCATATTTTTGTTAATTATATATAATTAGTTATATATTCCTAGGTATGTAAGTTTCGTATGCGTGACTCTAATTGGTGTTAAGTCGAAATATGGTTCGTGTAATGGAAATTGCACGGGATGCATTATCCTTAATAAATTAAGTGGAGATTTATTTATGATTTTTAAAAAAGTCATAGATAGTCTCTACAATCTTTAATGGTTTTAAATAAGTTTTTATTTAATTTGGTTCAAATCCAAATAAAGATACTTTAAATTGGCAAGGATTCATATCTTTTAAGAAATGATAAAAAAAAATTATAATATGTCAAATATTCTTATTATCCCAGATATTTTTAATGGTTTTTCTGTTAGTTTTTTAGACGCAATAAGAATTGTAGCACTATTTTCAGGTATATTTATAATTATAACTAAAAACCCTGTAGTTTCAGTTTTGTATTTAATATTATTATTTTCTACTATATCATGTTACTTAATATTTATTGGTATAAAATTTATAGGTATCTCTTATTTATTGGTTTATGTAGGAGCTGTATCAATTTTATTTTTGTTTATTTTAATGTTAATTAACATTAGAGTATCTGAGCTTATTAGTGATACTAATAATAATATACCTTTAGCAATATTAGCTACTTTAGCATTTTTTATACCATTTAGTAAGTTATTACCTGATACTAAAACTAACCTAAGTGATAATAATTATTCATTTAATAATATATTAGAAACTATAACATCCTCAGGTTCGCGTGCTTCGCAAGGAAAACATGTTTCTTATGTTTCATCAAACAATTGAGATGGTAACATAGTGGATATTACTGATATTATTAGTATTGGTAATATAATGTACACAAGTTATTCTTTATGATTAATTATAACTTCAATAATCTTATTACTAGCTATGGTAGGATCGATAGTTATAACTATTAAACAAAAATACTAAAATTAAAGTTTTGTTTTTTTTTTTTAGTGCTAGAAACAAAAAAAATTTTTTTTTTAAAGAGACTTTAGTTTAATGGTAAAACATGCGACTTTTAATCGCTATAATGTGGGTTCAAGTCCCATAGGTCTTATATTTTTTTTTATTAAAAAAAAAATATAAAGGAAGGGTCCGTTTGTTGGTTTACGGGTTGAGCTGTAAACTCAATAGCTTTCAGCTATCGAAGGTTCGAATCCTTTTCTTCCTATTTCTTATTAGCTCAATGGTAGAGCAGAATACTTCTAATATTTGGATCCGAGTTCGAGTCTTGGATAAGAATTAAGCCAGGATAGTTCAATTGGTTAGAACATTAATTTCATGCATTAAGAATGAGAATTCAAATTTCTCTCCCGGCTCAGCTTTTAAAGCTATTTTTGGTGGAGAATAAAACCTAATAGAGTTTTAGTAGAATTAAAAAAAAATTTTTTTATATTTATTAGTTCTATTGCTTATTCTATTCATTATTTTTTTTTTAGAAAATGTAAAATAAAAGTGGCTATAAGTTAATGGCAGACTGTTCGTCTTCCAAACGAAGTGTGTCGATTCGATTTCGACTGGCCATAGAGTTAGTAATCTTAATTGGTAAAGTGTTTCCTTGTCGAGGAGAATGATGCCGGATCGAAGCCGGCCTAACTCGCATAAAAGGAAAAGTTGCTATAGGTAAGGCGAGATATTTGCTAAATATTGTGTTAAACACCTAGATGTTCGAATCATCTCTTTTCCGTCTCTGTCGCGCTTTGTTCATATATTTTCGGTCTAGGTTCGTGTCTTTTCTTTTTATTATCTCTTTTCGGTTTAGGTTAATATATCTTCCTTTTTTTTTTTTTTAATAGAAGCAAGCGAAGCACTTCTATTTGGTTTAGGTTAATCTCTTTTCAAGTAGGTACTCGCCTAACGGCGAATGAGGTAATTGATCTATATCTAGTAATTATAGAATGAATAAATTCATTATCAGTATTTAGAGAAAGAAAGGCAAATACGGAATCAATAGCTTTTTTTTTTTAGTTATTATTACCATATCAAATAAAAAGCTTAATAGAATATAGCTTTATTTTAAGAGCTTTTTATTATGAATGATTCTTACCATCTCAAATGGAAAGGTATCTCTATCAATGGACAATGGAAGATTAGATCGATCATTTAAATAATCGAGCTAAAAATTTTAGCTCATATATTGAGATACTTATAAGAGCAAGACTCATCATCATCTGAAAATGATGATGAAGAAATATAAATATTATATTTTTATAATATAATAAATAAATAAAAATAAAAAGCTTAGGCGCGATAATCTGCTTTATCGTTATCGCGCCTAGGTAAGAGTATAGTTTAATTGGCAAAATAAGAAGCTTCAAACTTCGTGTTCTCAGTTCAAATCTGAGTGCTCTTGTTTAAGTTATAGGTTCTTTAACTTAATAGGTAAAGTGCGTTTTTGATAAGGATGTTATTCAAGTTCGAGTCTTGAAAGAATCATATGTTTTTTAATTAAAAACACAAAAAAGAGAATTGACCGAGTGGTTTAAGGTGGTAAGCTTGAAACTTATTTGATTAAAACGATCACATCCGTTCGAATCGGATATTCTCTGTTTTTTTTTTTGTTTTTTTTTCAGTGCTAGCAACAAAAAAAAGAAACACGGGCTAGAGCCAGGTTGGTTAGGCGTCTCATTTGGGTTGAGGAATTGTTATGTTCGAATCATAATAGCCCGATTAAAAACTATCTCTGTTTTTTAAAATATTGCCGGCAGATGTGTTAGGCGTAACTTATGTAGATGACTTCTATTCAAATTAACAATATATGTTATTATTAAGTTTAATATTAGTGCCCTTAACAGGTATATTACTTGTTTCATTTATATTAACATATAATATATCATCCGATAATACAAAAATATTAAAAACTACAGCTTTATCAGTAACAATAGTAAATTTAGTTATTTCATTAATTATCTGAATATTATTTGATAACAGTAGTAAACATTTTCAATTTGTTCAAGAACATTATGTTGTAGGTCATTATGATTTTTATTTAGGAATAGATGGTTTATCCATATATTTTGTTTTATTGACAGCATTAATCATGCCCATATCTATAATATCTAACTGAAAATCTATAAATGAAAAAACAACATATTTTTTAATAATAATTTTACTATTAGAAGCATCATTATTATTAGTCTTTTTAGTGTTGGATATATTAATGTTTTATATTTTTTTCGAAAGTATTTTAGCCCCATTATTTATATTAATAGGTCTATTTGGTTCAAGTGAAAAAATAAGAGCAAGTTTTTATATCTTTTTATATACATTACTTGGATCATTATTCATGTTACTATCTATAATAACAATGTTATCATTAATAGGTTGTACAGATTTTGATGTTTTATCTAAAACAAATTTCACGTATATTACACAAGTGTTTTTATTTATTGGTATTTTTATAGCATTTGCTATTAAAACACCAACTATATATTTAAACACTTGATTATTAAAAGCTCACGTTGAATCACCGCTATCCGGTAGTATTATATTAGCCGCAATAGTTTTAAAATTAAGTTTATACGGTATATTTAGATTAATATTACCATTAATGCCGAAAGCTTTTTTATATTACACATATATTGTATTCCTTATAGGTGTTTTAACTATAATTTATGCTAGTTTAAGTACACTTAGAACTATAGATGTTAAAGAACTTATTGCCTATTCATCTGTATCACACGCTGCAGTATATTTAGCAGGTGTATTTAGTAATACATTGCAAGGTATACAAGGAGGTATAAGTTTAGGTTTAGCACACGGTTTTGTATCTTCTGGTTTATTTATTTGTGCTGGAGGTGTATTGTATGACAGATCTAGTACAAGATTAATAACTTACTACAGAGGTATAGCTCAAGTAATGCCTATTTTTTCTATATTATTCTTTATATTATCTTTAGGTAATTGTGGTGTTCCTCTTACTTTAAATTTTGTAGGTGAATTTATGTCATTGTATGGTGTGTTTGAAAGATTACCTGTAGCAGGTGTTTTAGCTTCATCTTCTATTGTATTTTCAGCAGCTTATACTATTTTTATGTTTAACAGAATTGCTTTTGGTGGTTCTTTTTCTTTACACAGTTGAACTAGTTATATACCAGATGTAAATAAAAGAGAATTCTGTATTCTTTTAACTTTAGTTCTTTTCTCAGTAATATTAGGTATATACCCTTCTATTATACTGGATTCTTTACACTATTCTACATATTGTTTATTATTTACTCTTGATTCTACAACAACAGGTGGTGTAACAGAACTAGATAGCCCATTTTCATTTTTTTGTTACTAGCTAGCTAGCTGCTTTTTATTTTTTTTTTTGTGCTAGCACTGAAAAAAAAAAGCGTAGCTAGCACAAAAAAAAACAAAAACAATAAAAATTATAATATATAAAACTAATTATTAGCATATCAAAATTAATTATTAAGTTTTTGCTGCTTAATATTAAATTTTAGGTTTTTATTAGCCGGCTAGTAAAGCTGGATTTTGCATTTAGTGTGTAGGTTTGTATAAATTTATAATATAACCTATTAAGGTTAGCGCATATTAAACTTATACTTTTTTTTAACATATTAAATAATGTTTATTATTAAAAATTCTTTTTTATTATATTCACATATAATAAAAAATACAAGAGCCTTAACTAAAACAAAAATATTATTAAAATATACTATGATTTTAACATTTCTTTTATTACTCTTATTTTCAAATGGATTAACTATTAGACCTGACACATCCATACTATATAGCCGTATAGGTTTACTAATAATATTTTATAGTTTAGTATCCGCATTAACTAGTTTTCATATAACATACTTAGATAAAGGTATAGGTTTATATGGTGGTTTATTTAATGTAACAGCTATATCACATACGTTTCAAATATTTATATTATTAATATGTGGAATAATATTATTAATGACAGCCTTTTACCCAAGAAAGAAATATATAGGAGATTCTACAACAATGATAGATACATTATTCAAAAAAGTAAAACAGTATATAAACATAATAAATAAAGTATCCGAACAATTTACTATTATAGAGTATGCATTAATAATAATATTTGTAATTAGTGGAGCAACATTATTATTAGCAAGTGCAGACTTAGGATCTATATATTTATGTATAGAATTGCAAAGTTTTAGTTTGTATATAATTTCATCTATGCATAGAAATTCCGAATCTTCAACAGGTTCAGCCCTAACATATTTTTTATTAGGTGGTTTATCATCTTGTTTTATTTTATTAGGTATAGCATTAATCTATGCAAATTCAGGTTTAACTAGTTTAGATGGATTATATTCTATAATATCAGATTCCGAAAGATATGCTTATTATTCAACATGATATATGCATAGTTATGTTTTTTATAGCTTATTGTTAATATCAGTAGGTTTCTTATTTAAAATAGCCGCAGCTCCATTTCATTGATGATCTCCTGATGTATATGACGGAGTGCCAACAATAGTTACTACATTTATAGCAATATTAGGTAAAGTAGCAATATTAATTTTATTATTAGAATTAGTACATTATACTAGCTCTTTATTGCATTCAACAATACAATTTTACTCTTGAACAACAAGTTTATCTATAAGTTGTTTTTTCTCACTAATAATTGGTACAATTTTAGGATTAACACAAACAAGAATAAAAAGACTATTAGCTTATAGTACTATTTCTCACATAGGGTTTATATTATTAGCTTTAATAGTACATAGTATAGAATCATACCAAGCATTTTTATTTTATATAATTCAATATATGTTAACTAATTTAAATGCATTTTTAATAATAATTGGTATTGGATTTAGTTTATATCTGTATTATACTAACGTATCAGAATATAATAATTTACCTGAAAAAAACAATTCTCCTATACAATTAATAAGTCAATTAAAAGGTTATTTTTCTATTAATCCTGTTTTAGCTTTATGTCTGGTAATTACAATGTTTTCATTTATTGGTTTACCTCCTTTAGTTGGATTCTTTGGAAAACAGATGGTTTTAACTACTGCTTTAGATAATCATAAAACTATATTAGTTTTAGTTGGAATATTAACTAGTGTTATAGGTGCTGTTTACTATCTATATGTTATAAAAACTATATATTTTGATAAATCTGAATATGAAAAATCTTATATATATGTTGAAATTTCATTGTCTAATATTTTCTCTATTACATTAGGTATATTAAATTTAGCTGTGTTAATGTTTATTTTAATACCTGATGAAATATTAAATTTATGTAATATATTATCCATAATCAGTTTTTCAGCTGATGCTATTTCATTTTAAATTGGTGCATTCGCTAGTTTTTAATTTACATATTTTTTGTAACGTTTTTAATAGTTTTACTTATATATTTACAACAAAATGACAAATTTAACTCGTAGTGCTTTTCAAGCACATCCTTTTCATTTAGTGTCACCTAGCCCTTGACCTTTAAATACAAGTATGTCACTTTTAACTCTTGTACTTAGTGCTGTGCTAAGTTTTCACGCTTTTCCTGGAGCAATAAATATATTAATGGTGGCATTAATAACCTTAGTATACTGTATGAGTTTATGATTTAGAGATGTAATATCTGAAGGTACTTATTTAGGAAATCACACATTAGCCGTACAGAGAGGTTTAAATATGGGTGTTGGACTGTTTATAGTATCAGAAGCATTATTTTTCTTAGCTATTTTTTGAGCATTTTTCCATAGTGCATTATCTCCAACAATAGAATTAGGAGCAAAATGACCACCTATGGGAATAGATTCTATAAACCCTTTTGAATTACCATTATTAAATACAATTATATTACTTTCATCTGGTGTTACTGTAACATATGCTCATCATTCTTTAATTCAAGGAAATAGAAGCGGAGCTTTATATGGTTTACTTTATACTATTATATTAGCAATAATATTTACTGGGTTCCAAGGAATAGAATATTCAGTTTCTTCTTTCACTATATCAGATGGTACATATTCATCCTGTTTTTACTTTGGTACAGGATTTCATGGTATACATGTAATGATCGGTACTGCTTTCTTGGCAGTAGGTTTATGACGTCTATTAGCTTATCATTTAACAGAAAACCACCATTTAGGTCTTGAATCTGCTATTTTATACTGACATTTTGTAGATGTAGTTTGACTTTTCCTTTATATTTCAGTATATTATTGAGGATCTTAAAGCAAAATTTTTTTTTGTATATAGGATAAAAAACTAGCACTAAAAAAAAAAGATAGGATAATATCCTTGACTGTTGGTACACTTAGTAATAACTTATTGTTATAAGTTAACCCTTAACTCTTAGTAAAAAAATATGATAATTTTTATTAAAAAAAAAATAACCTAGAATAAAATATCATACATATTATACAAGAACTCCATTTTTCTCCTTTGGAATATAATCTTTTATATCGAATTAATATTAATGTAGTATTAACTAATTTACCTTCTAGTTTAGAACAATTACGTGCATTAGTTGGACAACTCTTGCCCATAATTAGAAGTTTGGAAGGCTCATTTTTTGATGCAATTACTGAAGGTAGAGTTAGAGAACTAACAGAAGTTGAACGTGATATTTTAGAACGACGTCATTATTATTCATGACGTGCTCATGTACAAACTTTAAGAATTATAGAAAGCTTTATTAGACTTTTTGATAGAAGCTATGTTTCTCCATATGAAAGACAAGAGTTCGAAGAAAGAAGATAAAATAGGTACAGGAGTACCAAAAAAAAAAATAGTTATTAAACTATAGTTAAAAAATGTCTTAAATAGACTGTTATTTCATCTAGAGTACCGATAAAGTTTTTTAGCTAAGGTTAAATATGTCTTAAATCTGTTATCTCATCTAGAGTACCGATACGTAATAGACTGTATTATTTATAATTTAAATAAAATGCCACAATTAGTACCTTTTTTTTTCGTAAATCAAGTAACTTTTAATTTTTTATTACTTGTATTTATAATATACATGTTTTCAAAATATATATTACCTAGATTTGTGCGTTTATTTAAAACACGTTTACACATAAATGCGTTATAAGCCCTTTATATACAAAAAATAGATAACAACATTACAAGAAAATTGTGATGTAAAGGAATGAGCTGCAGATGGTTTCTGCCTTATGATTGCAGATCAACAAGATGAAGTTCGATTCTTCCTTATTCCTAGGTACCAATTAAACTATAAAAGTATTATTGCTAGAAATAAATTATAATATAAAATATAGAATAAGGTTTGTGTGTAGGTAAAATTAAACATATGTATTACAATAATGTAATGTAAAAAAAAAAATGTTTTTAACAAATACATAAAAAATATATAGAAAAAGATTAATAGTAATAATCATATATATGAATGTATATTATTAAATATAAATAAATGTTAAGTATGCAAACTCTTGCATCAATAATAGAAGTGATATTAGTTGTAGTACCTGCCCTATTAACAGTAGCATTTACAACTGTAGCAGAAAGAAAAACAATGGCCAGTATGCAACGTAGATTAGGTCCAAACATAGTAGGATATTACGGTCTTTTACAAGCATTTGCAGATGCTTTAAAATTATTATTAAAAGAATATGTAGGTCCAACACAAGCTAATTTAATATTATTTTTTCTTGGACCAATAATAACTTTAATTTTTTCATTGTTAGGTTATGCAGTAATACCTTACGGTCCAGGTTTAACAATAGCAGATTTAGGTTTAGGTATACTTTATATGTTAGCAGTTTCATCCCTTTCTACATATGGTATATTATTAGCAGGGTGATCCGCTAATTCAAAATATGCATTTTTAGGTTCATTAAGAAGTACAGCTCAGTTAATTAGCTATGAATTAATATTAAGTTCAGCTATATTATTAGTTGTTCTATTAACAGGTAATTTAAATTTAACAGTTAATGTTGAGGCACAAAAAATAGTTTATTTTGCTTTACCTCTATTCCCTATATTTATAATATTCTTTATTGGTTGTATAGCAGAGACTAATAGAGCTCCTTTTGATTTAGCGGAAGCAGAATCTGAATTAGTTTCTGGATTTATGACTGAACATTCTGCTGTTATTTTTGTTTTTTTCTTTTTAGCTGAATACGCAAGTATCGTTTTAATTTGTATATTTACTAGTATTTTATTTTTAGGTGGTTATTTAACTATATTTTCTCTTGATATATTAATAAATATTATGTATTACACTAACTTAGAAATAGACTTTCTTTACGCCTACAGCGAAACAAACATAAATGTTTTAACTGTTGCTTTCCAAGGTTTAGTTTATAGTTTAATGTTAGGTTTAAAATCTTGTTTTATGATATTTGTATTTATATGAGCAAGAGCATCTTTACCTAGAATTCGTTTTGATCAGCTAATGTCATATTGTTGAACTATATTATTACCCATTATAATTGCGTTTGTAGTATTAATACCTTGTATAGTCTATAGCTTATCATTAATACCAACTAATTTTTATTTAATTTAAAAAAAAAATATATACATATATATATTAAATAAAAATACCCTATGGGCTTATAATATGTGTATAAGGGGTAATTTCTTATATATCATAGATATGTAGGTAATAGAAGGATAACTTTGGTTACTTCGTTTTTTTTTTTTAAGTGCTAGAAACAAAAAAAAGTAAAAACCTTTATTTTCAGTAAAGTTTTGATACTAATATTGGACACTAGCTAGCTAGATAACGTTCTTCTACTACTGATTAATAATGATTTGTAAGCTATTTACCTTGGATTTAAATAGGTATATTTAAATCTGTTCTTATATAACTCTAGCCGGCTAATAAAAAGTTTAGTAGTAATTACATAATATTTTAATGTTAACATAAAGTTAAATACTCTAAATAAAATTTTATTCTCATTAGGTATTTAAAAAACGGCGTGCTAGCACGCTAGCAACAAAAAAAAAAAAATAACCTAGAATAAAATTTTATTTAAAAATGAGAATATTAAAAAGTCACCCTCTTTTAAAAATGGTAAATTCATATGCAATAGATTCACCTGTACCATCAAATATAAGTTATTTATGAAACTTTGGATCATTACTTGCATTTTGTTTAATTATACAAATAGCAACAGGAGTAACATTAGGAATGCACTATACTCCAAGTGTATTAGAAGCATTTGACTCAGTAGAGCACATAATGAGAGATGTTAACAATGGTTGATTAATACGTTATTTACACGCTAACACAGCTTCAGCCTTTTTCTTTTTAGTTTATCTACATATAGGTAGAGGTTTATACTATGGATCATATAAAGCACCTAGAACATTAGTTTGAACAATAGGAACAGTGCTACTAATAGCAATGATGGCAACAGCTTTTTTAGGGTATGTTTTACCATATGGTCAAATGTCTTTATGAGGTGCAACTGTTATAACTAATTTAATGAGTGCTATCCCTTGAGTAGGACAAGATATAGTAGAATTTATCTGAGGAGGATTTAGTGTTAATAATGCTACATTAAACAGATTCTTTGCATTACATTTTGTATTACCATTTGTAATGGCAGCCTTAGCGTTAATGCACTTAATAGCATTACACGATTCAAGTGGATCGGGAAATCCTTTAGGTGTATCAGGTAACTATGATAGATTACCTTTTGCTCCATATTTTATATTTAAAGATTTAATAACAATTTTTTTATTTATATTAGTTTTATCAATATTTGTATTCTTTATGCCGAATGTGCTAGGAGACAGTGAAAATTATGTTATGGCTAACCCAATGCAAACACCACCAGCAATAGTACCAGAGTGATACCTTTTACCATTCTATGCAATATTAAGATCTATACCTAATAAATTATTAGGTGTTATAGCAATGTTTGCTGCTATATTAGCATTATTAACACTTCCTTTCACAGATTTATCTAAATTAAGAGGTATACAATTCAGACCTTTAAGTAAAGTAGCTTTCTTTGTATTTGTTGCTAATTTCTTAATCTTAATGCAATTAGGAGCAAAACATGTAGAATCACCATTTATAGAATTTGGACAAATCTCCACAGCTATATATTTCTCTTACTTTTTAATTATTGTACCATTTGTATCTTTATTAGAAAATAGTTTAATAGATTTAGCAACAAGCCCTGAAAGAGAAAATAACACATCTGTAAATATAGCATATCAAAAATAATAAATAAGTTAAATATGCTTTAATTAATAAATAATTGTTATTTACTTAAAAAAAAAAAAAAAAAAGTAAAAAGCTAGATTTTACGTATTATGTGTAAAAAATAGTTTTAAGTATTTCTAATAGTTTATTTTGCTAGAAGATAGCTTTTAAGCATTCTACTAGCTACTTAAACAAATATCTACCTCTTTTTTAGTGCTGGCTAGCTAGCTACAAAAAAAGGTAAAGTTGGTTATATATAATATTTAACAAGTTTTATCATCAAATAAAATTTTATATACATTTGCAAAACATTTTGCCTTAAAAACATAACTAAATAAATAAAATATGACAAGCTTAACATTCTTTTTTATATTTATACCTATATTAGCGTTAATATTACTAGCGATTAATATATTATTATCTCCTCATAATCCCTATCAAGAAAAAAACAGTGCTTTTGAATGTGGATTTCACTCATTTTTAGGTCAAAATAGAACTCAATTTAGTATTTCATTTTTTATTTTTGCACTTTTATTTTTATTATTTGACCTAGAAATATTATTAGTTTATCCTTATATAGTTAGTGCTTACACTAACGGTATTTACGGATTAATAATAATGCTAGTATTTTTTATGATATTAACATTAGGTTTTGTGTTTGAATTAGGAAAAAACGCTTTAAAAATAGATAGTAGACAAGTAAACAGTACTCAATTAAAAAATTGAAAACAGATAGTCTATATTAATAAATAACATATATATATATATATATATATATATATATATATTAAAAAAAAAAAAAAGATATTTTTTTACTACTTTAATTAGTAAAAACATATTTAAAGCACTAACAAAATATCGACCTCTTAAAAAAAAAAAGTAAAAAGGGTTATATATAATATTTAACAAGTTTTATTTTATAATGAAATTCTAATTGCATTTGCAATATTTTTGCTTTAAAATCATAACTAATTATAAATATATTAAAACATTAATTACGTAACAGTTAAACCTATTAAAGTAAATATATAAATAATATATTACTAGCCGGCTAGTAATACGCATGAACATAAGACTGGATCAGCTACACCTAGTCTTTTAATTATTTTCTGGTATAAATATATAGCTTTTTTTTTATCATAAAAAACCTGTAAAATATATATTAGCTTAATAACATAAAACAAAATATAAGAAAAAAAGGGCTAAATATAGGATGTATACATAGGATAAGAAATAAATTATTATTTAATAGATAAATATATCTATTAAAATCAGTATAAAAAGGAATTATTATGAATAAATTGCTATAAACCAAAGTTATTATAAAATAACTAAGAAAAATCTTATAAACAAACGAAGTGAACTGAAATATCTAAGTAACTTTAGGAAAAGAAATCAAACGAGATTCTACAAAAAATGAGAATAAAGGTAGAAAAGCTTATAAGTAAAACGGGTTCTCTGTTTGAATAAAGGGGAACCTTCCTCTAAAGCTAAATATGGTCTTATACGCAATAGTGAATAGTCCCGTGAGGAAATTTGTTTAAGAGTAGTTCTATAAGCAGCTTAAGTAAAATTTAAATAAATAACAAAAGCGTACCTTTTGCATAATGGGTCAGCAAGTTAATCTTAGATGCAAGCAGTGGTTTTTCTAAGGAATAAGCTGCCTAGAGAAATCGATTATGACAAAATGAATAAGTATCTAAAATTAGACCCGGAGACTAGTGATCTTACTATTATCAGGATTATAAAGGTCCGAACGGGTTATCGTTGTAAAGATATCCGATGAATGATGGTAAGTTAGTGAAAGACAAAACTGACTAGTTTAGCTGGTTTTCCGCGAAACCTATATAAGTAGGTAATTTAAATAACATCTTAGCAGGTACAGAACTGTGATCTCGATCAAAAACATCGTGCTTTGCATTAGATGATTTTGTGTACATCGGGGGATCGTGAAGATTTTATCGGAGAGTATTTGCACTCGGAAGGGTTAAGATGAATATTAAATAATCGGACATAGTACGATAAGGTTGTATGTCTAAAGGGAAACAGCCCAGAACAAGAGTTAATAAGGTTCCAAAATTATTATTGAGTGAAATAAAGGATGTGTCTTTGAATACAATCAGGAAATAGGCTTAGAAGCGGCCATTTTTTGAAGATCTCGTAACAGAGCACTGATTAGTTGCTTGTTTTTTTTTTAAATACAAGCATAAGGAGATCACACCGAAAATATAACGGATCTAAATAATATACCGAAACCTTGTCCATATATAGTATAATATTATTAAACATAATATATATCGTTTAATATTATTAAACATAATATATATGGGGTAGCGGAACATTGGATAAATCTTAGATTTGTTCTTTATAAGATTAAAAAATTAGATAATCCAAGTGAGAATGCTGATATGAGTAGCGAAAAAGAAATTAAAAATTGCTCGCCTGAAGCTTATGGTATTTAAATTAAGCTTACGGCCTCTAAAATCGTATAGGTAATGCGCTGTGTACGATTTGAAAAAAAGGTGGACCTCCCCTGCCTCCTATACCTATAATGGCAATAGGCACTTCATACGCAGTAGCGTAAATGACTTTAACGCATTTCCTGATTGATGAGTGTATATGAAAAAAAAACTTCAAAAAACTAATTAAAGTTAAATTAGTTCTGGAAAAAAAGAACATAGAATAAACCGTACCTAGATACTACCGCAAGTAAGCTAGTAGAGAATACGAAGGCGTTTGAGTAATCAATCATTAAGGAACTCGGCAAATTGACTCACGTAACTTCGGGATAAGGTGGGCCATTCCTATTAGGTATAAACATATTTCTTTTAGAAATATGTTTATACCAAGGGAAGAGGAAGCATGGAATAGTGTTGTACGACTGTTTAATTAAAACACAGCACTCTGCAAAGATATAAATCGAAATATTGAGTGTGATGTCTGCCCTGTGTCGGCTGGGTAACGGATCTTCTTAACTATAAAAGGTTAGGTTTTGAAGGAAACCCCGACAAACGGCGGCCTTACCTATGAGGGTCCTAAGGTAGCGGAATACCCTGGCCGTTAAATGCGGTCTTGCATGAATGATGTAACGATACAACAGCTGTCTCGATGATTGGCTCAGCGAAATTGGAATAGCAGTGCAGATACTGTTTACCTCTAGATAGACGAGAAGACCCTATGCAGCTTTACTGTTACTAATTTAGGCTGTAATATAAGAATTTTCAGAGTATAAGGTAGTTTTTTACTATATTTAAACAATAATGAGACACCTTTATTTACTTTATTACAGTCGGTTGATTGGAAGACAGTTTATGCGGGGCACAGATCCCATAAAAAGTACCTGGGTATATCCAAAATTCTAATAGTAAAATTGCATATTTTATTGTGCAAAATATTACTTGCGAAGCATAAAATATGTTTTTTTCGTAGTATTTCTAATTTTATTTTGCTATTAATTATAATTGAATAATTATTCAGTTATTATTGTTTTAAATACAATTATATAATTTATTTAAGTAAGATTTTAACTATATGGTGAATAGTTGTAAAAAAACATTAATAAATATTTATTAATGTTTTTATTTGTAGTATAGAATTAAATCTATATTATGATGTTTAATAATACTGTAAAAGTTTAATGGCTTAATCTTGCTTTACTGTCAGACCTACAAGTCCATCAGTCGCGTAAGCGGGGCATATGATCGCAAGATACGGAAAGGAAAGGTCTTGGATTTTTGAAAAAGTTACGCTAGGGATAGTTTTAGTCCCCCAAATATTTTAAAATATTGGTAATAATCTGGGTAAATTTCAAAAAATACTACAATAGCCAACTATTTGTAGTAAACTTGAAGCGAAACTTATTTTATAATAAGAACGTTCAACGACTAAAAAATGATTTAATCTTTTAATAATCCAGCATTTATGTTTATAAAAATAAAAAATTAATAATTATAATTATTAATGTATGTACACATACATTAATGAAATAGACTCTATTGTTGTTTTTGCTAGATTAGCAAAAACAACAGAGCATTAAAATAATGTAATATTTAATTAAGTTTCATTATTAATAAAAAAAAATATTATGTTAAATTTGTTTAAATTGAATTCTAACCGTCTAGCGCTAGCAACAAAAAAAGGTGTAGAAAAAAAAACTACAAAACATTTTCCTAGTTCTGTTAGAGAATGAAACAACAGTATATATGTTTTTAATAAAAATGCTTTAAATTTAATACCATCTACAACAGTATCCGCTATGAAAATAATTAAAAGTTATTTCAGTCTTTTTAATAACAATATTGAACGAAAAATGAGAAAAAAAAGATTGTTGCTTAGATTTAGAAGATTATCATCAAACAAAATTTATGTAAGCAACGGTGAGTTCAAACATACAAATAATAAAGTAGTAATTACTTTATATTTTTTTAATAGACAAAAAGATAATTATCTTTTAACTATTAAAAAATGATATCTTAAAACTTTTTTTAGTGCTAGCAAAAATACTAAAAGATTGAAAAACCTAAGCTTCAATAAAAATTTAATCAAAAAATTAAATTCAATTAGTCAAAAAAGCATAAAAGCTTTAAAAAAGGCCAATAATGATAAATATCTTATAGTAAAAGCATTAAACACAATAGATTCAAGTTGAAATAACAATAGTTTATCAGATTATGTATCTAAATTTTATAAAAAAGTTTTAAAAAAATCTCTAAGAAAACTACAATTATATTTTTATTACAAACAACTTGTGTATATAAATAAATCTAAATTTAATTATACTTATTTACAATACTTAAAAAACCATTTAGAAAGTGTTTACAACAAAAATGTAGAGTTTAACTTAGTTAATTTAAAACGTTTTTATTTAAATAGTGATATATTATCTGAAGCTATAACTTTAAAAATTACACGAAATAGAAGAAAAATGTTAAAATACTTAAATAACCTTAAAAATAAAGTAAAAACACAGAAAAAAAAAATCTTTCTAGGTGAATTGCGTAGCACAAAAAACGATGTAAATTTAATAGACAACAAAAATACACTAGAAAATTTTGTGTTAAATAACCTTAAATATAGACATGTTACAGGTTTTAGATTAGAAGCAAAAGGTAGATTAACTAGACGTTATACTGCTTCAAGATCTTTATCTAAACTTAGATATAAAGGTAATCTTTTAGATATAGATTCATCATATAGAGGATTATCATCTGTATTATTAAAAGGAAATTTAAAATCAAATGTGCAATTTACTAAATTAAGTTCTAAATCACGTATTGGATCTTTTGGTATAAAAGGTTGAGTTAGCGGTAATTAAATAGAATAAAAGACATAACAATAGCAAGAAAATTATTTTTATATAACAATAAATGATGAAATAGTCTGAACCGTATTGTAAAATATGGAGATAAATAAAATATTTATGATAACAAAAATTGAACAGGCTAATGTGCGCAAGAGAGTACAAATTGAGTGCGCGGTTTGGCACCTCGATGTCGGCTTAGCTCATCCACATGAACGCAGGAATCATGAAGGGTTCGACTGTTCGTCGATTAAAGAGCTACATGAGTTGGGTTCAATACGTCGTGAGACAGTATGGTTTCTATCTTCTAGAGGAATTTAGAGTAAAATAAAGATAGCCCCTTTGTACGAAAGGAATTGGGTATGTTGACCAATAGTTTACTTGTTGTTTATATAATAAACTATCTTTACTAAGATAGTGTAAATTATTTGTGAAAATGCATTTCATTTATATAAAGCAATATTATGTAGGCACGGCAGGAAAGCCACGTCAATTAAAGATAAGCGCTGAAAGCATATAAGCGCGAAGCTCACTTTATGATACTCCTATACACGTAGTAAAACACTACGTTTAATAGCTTTGTTAGTTATTATTTTTTTTATAATAAAAACAAGGTATATTGAAATAGGCTTTAGCTATAATAATTTTGATGTTTTTAGGCATAAAGTACTAATTATATAATTTACTAAATAATACAATTATCCCTTTTTATATATAAGAAAGCCTGGTTAGCATAAAAGTAATGCTACCGTTTTGTAATCGGTGGAAGTAAGTGCAATACTTACACTGGGCTAAGACCCAGTGGTCAAGTCTGGTTAAGACATAATATTTTCACTGTTAAAACAAGAGTTCGAATCTCTTCTGGGTTGTTTTATTTTTAAGTAAAAAAACAAAAAGCTTTTGTTTTTTGGAGAGATTAGCTCAGTGGTAGAGCAGTCGTTTTACACACGAATGGTCAGGTGCTCGACTCACCTATTTCTCAAATGCGGATTGGTGTAATAGTCAACATGTCTGGCTCATGACCAGGCGATTGGGGTGCAAATCCTCAGTCCGCACGGCATTTTTGTTAATATTATGTTATCAAAATAAAAAAAAGGCTATAGCTTAATAGGTAGAGCCAGCTGCTCATGACAGCTTAGGTGAGTGTTCGAATCATTCTGGCCTTAAGCTAGGTATATTTTTTACCAGCAAGTAATGAAACCGTTTTAAAGTTAAAATCCGAGTGCTGGAATTGGTAGACAGGATAATCTTAAGATTTATTGATGTAAATCATAAACGTTCAAGTCGTTTCTCGGATATTATAATAAAAAAGGGGATATAGTTTAACTGGTAAAACTGCGAATTTGCATTTCGTTATTTTAGGATCGAGTCCTAATATCTCCATCGTACAGGTTCGAGAAGCTCAATTTGGTAGAGCGGAACACTGAAGATGTTTAGGTTATAAGTTCAAGTCTTATCTCGAGCGTAAATAGGTGTGCTGAAATTTGGTAACCAGGTTCCGCTTAGGACGGAATAGTTTTTAACTTTACAAGTTCAAGTCTTGTCACCTATATATGTTGTTGACTAATCGGTAAGTCATAAATTTTTGGTATTTACTATTGAGTGTTCGAATCGCTCCAACATAAAATAAGTACGGTAGTTTAATAGGTAGAACATGGTGCTACGGACACTATAATACAAGTTCAAATCTTGTCGGTACTTTTTTTTTTAAAGGAATAAGCTGCAAAAGGTTTGCCTTTTGATTGCAGATCAATAAGTAGAAGTTCGATTCTTCCTTATTCCTTAATGTAAAATGAATTGCTTATTAATCTTATGTCAAAAAGTATTATAAAGGTTATAGTAAAATATAAATATATTATTAATTATAAGCCTTTATAGCTCAAAGGTAGAGCAAAATACTGTTAATATTTGTGTTAGATGTTCGAGTCATCTTAAGGGCGGATAAAAAACCTCATATATAAAATAATATATTCGAAAATGATAATTATAATAAAAATATCAACGAAGAGTAAGTATTTATACTTAAAAATATATAATAATTAACTTTTATTAACTCAATTAATACAATTGAAAAACAGAAAAAAGAATATAGTACAAATACTATGGACGAATCTAATAAAAGTTGAATAAAAGGATTAACAAAGATAACTATGTGAAAAGAGCGTTGATTTTTATCAAGTAATGCTAAAGATATTGGAACATTATACTTAATGTTTGCTTTATTTTCAGGATTAGCTGGAACAGCTTTTTCTGTATTAATAAGATTAGAATTATCAGGTCCGGGAGTTCAATATATAGCGGATAATCAATTATATAATAGTATAATTACTGCTCACGCTATAGTTATGATTTTCTTTATGGTAATGCCAGCTTTGATAGGTGGTTTTGGTAATTTTTTATTACCATTGCTAGTTGGAGGACCAGATATGGCCTTTCCTAGATTAAATAATATAAGTTTTTGATTGTTAATACCTAGCTTATTGTTATTTATATTTGCAGGAATGATAGAAAATGGAGCTGGTACAGGGTGAACTTTATATCCTCCGTTATCTGGTTTACAAAGTCACAGTGGACCTAGTGTAGATTTAGCTATTTTTGCTTTACATTTATCAGGAATAAGTAGTTTATTAGGAGCTATGAACTTCATTACAACAATATTAAACATGAGAAGTCCTGGTATAAGATTACATAAATTAGCTTTATTTGGTTGAGCAGTGGTTATTACTGCTGTTTTATTATTATTGTCATTGCCAGTTCTGGCTGGAGCTATAACAATGGTTTTAACAGATAGAAATTTTAATACATCCTTTTTTGAAGTAGCGGGAGGTGGAGATCCTATATTATATCAACACTTATTTTGATTTTTCGGTCATCCAGAAGTTTATATATTAATAGTACCAGGATTTGGTATTATTAGTACTACAATTTCGGCTAGTTCTAATAAAAATATTTTTGGTTATTTAGGAATGGTTTACGCTATGATGTCAATTGGAGTATTAGGATTCGTAGTTTGAAGTCATCATATGTATTCAGTGGGTTTAGATGTAGATACAAGAGCATACTTCACAGCTGCAACTTTAATAATAGCAGTTCCCACAGGAATTAAAATATTTAGTTGATTGGCTACATTATATGGTGGATCATTACATTTAACTCCATCAATGCTTTTTGCTTTAGGATTCGTAGTGATGTTTACAATTGGAGGATTAAGTGGAGTAGTTTTAGCTAATGCTTCACTAGATATTGCATTTCACGATACATATTATGTTGTTGCTCATTTCCATTATGTTTTAAGTTTAGGAGCAGTTTTTGCATTATTTAGTGCATGATACTTTTGAATACCAAAAATTACTGGATTATCTTACAATATGATGTTAGGTAAAGTTCATTTTTTAATAATGTTCATAGGTGTTAATGTTACATTTTTCCCTCAACATTTTTTAGGTTTACAAGGAATGCCAAGAAGAATAAGTGATTATCCTGATGCATTTGCTGGTTGAAATTATGTAAGTAGTTTGGGTTCAATAATTAGTGTAGTTGCTACATGAGTATTTTTATATATAATTTATGTACAATTAGTAGAAGGAGATGCCACTACTAGATATCCCTGATTGACACCTCAATTTTTCAGTGATTTATTCCAAACACTGTTCAATAGAAATTATAGTTCAATCGAATGAACTTTAAATAGCCCACCTAAACCTCATGCTTTTGTATCTTTACCTTTACAAAGTGTAATTCCCTCTGGAACGAGGAAAATTATCTAAACAAGACTTAGAAAAACAAGGTATTGATCTTATTGTAAAAAAATGTGCTTCAGATGATAATTATCTAAAAACATCATATGAAGTTAAAACACTTAATGCTGAAATGATGGGATTTAATGGACGTCGTATAGAAAATTTAGAGCCATTTCATTTGAATGATATTGGAAAATGGGCACATGAACATAATGAAAATCAAAGTAAATTAAGAAGAAAACTTGATGATATTGAAAAGATTGATGATTATGATCAGGATTCTGAACCTAAGCAATTAAAATTAGAACGTGATATGTTACTAGGTGTTGTAGCATTTAACAAAAAAGTCGGAGATTATGCAGATTATACTAAAGGTGAGTTGCAAGGAGTTGAAGGTGAAAATTATAATAGACTTAAAAGTACAATAGATGAAAAGTTAAATGATCATAAAAAAGCTTTTTATGATCATTTAACTAATGTAAAAAATCATATTGAAATACAGAATCAAATTGACAATTTTGACAAAAATGAAAATTCTGACAATAATGAAAGTACGGATAACAATGAAAATTCTGATAGTAATAAAATAAATAATAAAGATACAAACAAGAATAATGACAAGAACCACAAAGATACTCAAGAAACACCAGCTTCAAATGAAGAAACAATTATACCAACTTCAAAAGAAGAAACTGTACCAGCTTCAAATGAAGAAACAATTATACCATCCTCAAAAGAAGAAACTGTACCAGCTTCAAAAGAAGAAAAAGTTATACCAACTTCAAAAGAAGAAACTGTACCAGCTTCCTCAAAAAGCCCCACTCCTACCTCTGATTTTATAGATGATTTACCCAGTGAACATAATCCTTTTGACGACATAGGAGAAGATTAAAAGGTAAAATAAATAACAAAGATACAGACAATAAAGGTTCAATAATAGATAACTATGCAAATCCAAATAAGGAGCAACATAGTTATACAGAACCAGGGAATTAACGCCAAAGTCTGATATACGCTAGGACTTTCAAATAATGGTGTTATTAATTTAAATCGTACAGATGATATAATTATAATTAAAAATGTTTATACACAAGAATGTGTTAAGGCACCATTTTACATCGCATGAAAGCAAGATATATCGGAAATCCAAATTATAAAGTGGGATATTTGTTAATTTGACAATTATACTAATGGAAAATAAAAAAATCTTATATATATGTAAATAAAATACATATATATATACTAGTAAAATACATATAAATAATCAAATTCTAAATTACAATTATAAGCCTAGTTAGAAGTTGCCTAATCTTTAATAATAAAAATAAATATGAATATTAAAATGCTTACATCGATACCGAGTGCAATGATAGAAAGAAAGCTACATTATATGGCTGATTTTCATTATTCAGCTATACAAGCATATCATAAAAATAATACTCTTGAAAATTATCTACGTCTTAAATACGCAGATGCCTTGATGGTACAAACTAACTTAGATATTCATGAAAGTGACTTACCATCAGCAGAAAAATATTATCTCGAATGCCAAGCTAATTCTAGATTTTTTGCAATAAGATATGCTATATCTAACGATGATACATGTGTATTAGAAGACCCAAGATATTGCGAGATACACATGCCTGAAAGACCAAGAAGTATTACCCTAGATAAATTTAAAGAGGGTTTTGTACCTGAAGTTGGTTTTCATCCAGCAGAAGGCGGAGGTATGATGAAAAACCCACCATCATATCATACTTGAAAACTTTTATATAGAGGGAATCAAACATCGAATGATACACCGGAACCTTGAGGGGTATTTTTCCAAGATAACGCGACTCCTCAAATGGAAGGTTTAGAAGAACTACATAATAATATAATGTTTTATTTAGCTATAATACTTTTTTCAGTAAGTTGAATTATGCTATCAATAATATTAAATTACCGTAAGGCAAAAATATCCAACAAATATATAAATCATGGAACGTTAGTTGAATTAATTTGAACTATAACACCTGCACTTATATTGATATTAATTGCATTTCCTTCTTTTAAATTATTATATTTAATGGATGAAGTAATAGACCCATCTTTAGTAATATATGGTGAAGGTCATCAATGATATTGAAGTTATCAATATCCGGATTTTACAAATAATGATGAAGAATTTGTAGAATTTGATTCTTATATTGTACCAGAAAGCGATCTTCAACTAGGGCAACTTAGAATGTTAGAAGTGGATAATAGAGTTATAATTCCAGAGTTAACTCACACTAGATTCGTAGTAGGAGGAGCGGATGTTATACATTCATATGCATGTCCTTCATTAGGTATAAAATGTGATGCCTACCCTGGTAGATTAAATCAATCATCTGTGTATCTTAACAGAGAAGGTACATATTTTGGTCAATGCTCAGAAATATGTGGTATACTACATAGTTCTATGCCCATATCCATTCAATCTGTTAGTTTAGCAAAATTCTTGTACTGATTATATGATCAAATAGGCGGTTAAATTTAAGTTTAAAAAAGTAGAGCAATTGCCAGATAAAATTTTAGAAACGAATAAATAAAAGTAACTTAGAAAAATGTTATTCTGCGGCAACAATCAGTCTAATGTACCACAAGATCCACTTATGCTCTAATTAATACAAATCAACGATGAAAATACTTAATCAATTTATTCTAACGGCTATAATTCTTACAGGCCTATATTATCTGGGTATTTTTTACTATATAGAATCTTCTTTATATTTCATAGTACATGCAACAGGATCAGGTTATACTTATAACATGGATGAAGCACTTGAAGCTAATGTGAATCAAAGAGCTGAAACTAGCGTTAATCGAGGACCAGAACCAGCTGAAGTGGAAATAATTGATATTCCGGCTAGAGGGTATCCGCAATGAAAACATTTAAAAAATTGTTCTAAAGAACAATTTTTTGCACATTTTCCAGATACTGCGGAAGTGGAATTTATAGAACCTCAGCTAGGTCATACTAACTTTTCTACTTACCAAAAAGAGCTTGAGTCCGTTAAAGTTTGGAACATAAGAGGAGAATATATTGAAGTTATAAGAAAGGATCAATTACCCGATAATATTTGAAATAACGAAAATTTTAAAGGAACATTTGTTTATAATTGGGTAAAAGATTATAAAAAAATACCCATTAACAAAGTATTAAATTAATATTTTAACCCATGTAAAGATCCACTTATGCTCTAATTAATAAAAAATACTTATGAATAATTTTTTGCCTATATGGAATTATAGCCCTCTAGATCAATTTATGATAAGAAACTTAGTAAGTCTAAAAGCCGATATTTTAGGTAATATACAAATGTCATTAACAAATGTAGGGTTATATCTAATAATTACTACATTTATAATATTTATGTTTTATATTTTAGCAACTAATTACGATATAACAACACCCAATGGTTGATCGTTATCCATTGAGACTATTTACGCTACTATATATAGCATAGTTGTAAATCAAATAAATGCAAATAAAGGTCAAATGTTTTTTCCATTAATATCTGCATTGTTTATATATATATTAATAAATAACTTAGTAGGAATGGTACCTTATAGTTTTGCACCAACATCCCACTTTATTTTAACATTTTCTATTAGTTTTACAATAGTTATAGGTGCAACTCTTTTAGGATTACAAATACACGCATTAAAATTTTTTTCTTTATTAGTTCCATCCGGTTGTCCATTAGGGTTATTACCTTTATTAGTTTTAATAGAATTTATTTCTTATTTAGCTAGAAATATTTCATTAGGTTTAAGATTAGCAGCAAATATTTTAAGTGGACACATGTTATTAAATATTTTATCTGGATTTACTTATAATATAATAAATAAAGGTTTTTTTTATTTTTTTTTAGGTTTAATTCCTTTATTATTTATAATAGCTTTTTCAGGTTTAGAAATAGGTATAGCATTCATTCAGGCACAAGTTTTTGTTGTTTTATCTTCTTCTTATATAAAAGATACATTAGAATTACATTAATATAACTAATAATTTGTGTTATGTTTTGTATTATATTGTTAATCTAACAATATAGGAAAGTCAAAGGCTAAATAAATACATGTTTATATTAAATATAAAACAAAAGTAAAACCTTTTTCATGTAACAGAAAATAACATTTTTACCAATTTAAGTAAAAAAACGAACTCTCAAAAATGTATTTAGCTTTTAAAGAACTTATACATTAAACAATAACTCGCTTATATATAACCAAATAATTAGCAAATATTTACAGAGCAACTTTTCCCTTTTTAAAGTAAAATGGCTATAGGTTAATGGTAGACTCGTCGTCTTCCAAACGAAGTGTGTCGATTCGAATTCGACTAGCCATAGAGTTAGTAGTTTTAATTGGTAAAATGTTTCCTTGTCGAGGAAAAAAATGCCGGATCGAAGCCGGCCTAACTCGTACTTTAAAAAGGGAAAAGTTGCTAGAGGTAGAGCGAGATATTTGCTAAATATTGTGTTTTTACATATAGATGTTCGAGTCATCTCTTTTCCGTAACAAACTATTTAAAGTTTTGCCTTTCACTTTTTGTGCTATAGAGATAATTGGTCAAATGTTTACAGCATTATATTTTTCTTATTTTTTAATAATTGTACCTTTTGTAACATTATTAGAAAATAGTTTAATAGACTTAGCCACAAATCCAAAAGTAGAAAATAATTTTGTTATAAATATATCTTATCAAAATTAATTATATACTAAAAGTTTTAATATGTTTTTTAAAAATAATGTACACTAGGTTTATATAGATATTTAACAATTTGCTTTTTAAAGTGCCTTTAATAATAATAATAATAAAACAAAGATGATTAAAAACCCATTTTACTTTAATATAACAACTAAATCACTTAGTTGTAACGCTATTCTAGAGTTGAAAGACTTAAAACCCAATGTGTTATATTTAAATAAGAAACCATCTTATTTAAATATAACAACTAGATCATTTAGTTGTAATGCCATGCTGGAGATGAAAGACATAAGAACCAATGTGTTAAAAAAGCTATTTAAGGAAAGCATTGAGACTAGTAAAACCAATTCTTCAGAAGATAAAGCTCTAAAGGAAAAAGTAAAAGCTTCAGATGAAAAAAAGGATAATTTACATTCGCCAGAAATTCAAGAACACAGACAAGATCTAGGAGCGATGGAAGAAGATCTTTTAGCCGCTAAATTAGCTTTATCTGCAATAAATAAAGAAATTTCAAATAAACCAGCTACAAAACAGGAAATTGAGGAACGTAAGTATATAAATACTCAATATAGAGATTTTTTTGAAGATCAGGATGAATATGAACAAATGGAAGGAGAAGATTCGTTAGTAATGCAGAGACTACTTACAGAAGATCTAATCGATTGCATTAAAGATGAAAAAAAGTTTATTCAGCGAAAAATCCAAAAATTCAAATCTAATAAAAAATCAACTAAAGAAAAAGTTATACCATCCTCAAAAGAAGAAACTGTACCAGCTTCAAAAGAAGAAAAAGTTATACCAACTTCAAAAGAAGAAACTGTACCAGCTTCCTCAAAAAGCCCCACTCCTACCTCTGATTTTATAGATGATTTACCCAGTGAACATAATCCTTTTGACGACATAGGAGAAGATTAAAAGCTAAATAAATGTTTTTTTCTTTAACTTTATAAAAACTAAATAAAGGTTTTTTTCCTTAACTTTATAAAAAAAAAAAAGAGTATAGTTTAATAGGTAAAATAAGAAGCTTCAAACTTCGTGTTTTCAGTTCAAATCTGAGTGCTCTTGAATATAATTAATTGTTTTTACAATAATTAGGTTCTTTAACTTAATAGGTAAAGTGCGTTCTTGATAAGGATGTTATTCAAGTTCAAGTCTTGGAAGAATCATAAAAAGAGAATTGACCGAGTGGTTTAAGGTGGTAAATTTGAAACTTATTTGATTGATATAATCACATCCGTTCGAATCGGATATTCTCTGGTTTTAATAAAAAAAAAACGGGGTAGAGCCAGGTTGGTTAGGCGTCTCATTTGGGTTGAGGAATTGTTATGTTCGAATCATAATGCCCCGACTCACAATATATCTCGGTTTTTGGAAAAGTTTAATAGGCTACACATCATTAAGTGTAAAACGTCACTAATTTAAGAAGTAATAGATTAATAGTTTAATTTAAAGATTTATAATGTTATTATCACTTTTAGTATTATTACCATTATCTGGTATGTTATTTATCATATTTTTTAGCTCATATAAAGCAACACAAGAAGATGTAAGAAAATTAAAAACTGCGGCTTTAATTATAACAATTATGGATCTAATAGTATCATTAATTATTTGATTTTTATTTGATAATAGTAGTAAACATTTTCAATTTATACAAGAAAAGTACACAGTAAGTCAGTATGATTTTTATCTTGGGATAGACGGTTTATCTATATATTTTGTATTGCTAACTGCATTAATAGCACCTATTTCAATAATATCTAATTGAAAATCTATAAATGAAAAAACATACTATTTTATATTTATAATTTTATTATTAGAATCAGCTCTTTTATTAATTTTTTTAGTTTTAGATATTTTAATGTTTTACATTTTTTTCGAAAGTATACTAGCCCCATTATTTATATTAATAGGTATTTTTGGATCTAGTGATAAAATAAGAGCAAGTTTTTATTTTTTCTTGTACACATTTTTAGGTTCATTATTTATGTTGCTATCTATAATAACAGTATCATCTTTAATTGGTTGTACAGACATGGATATTATATATAAAACAAATTTTATTTATATTACACAAGTTTTTTTATTTATTGGTATCCTTATAGCATTTGCAGTTAAAACACCCGTTATTTTTTTAAATACTTGATTATTAAAAGCACATGTAGAATCTCCTCTATCAGGAAGTGTTATTTTAGCTGCAATAGTATTAAAGCTAAGTTTATATGGTGTATTTAGATTGGTTTTACCTTTAGTACCAAAATCATTTATTTTTTATACACATGTAATATTTGTTATTTGTGTAATAACTATATTATATGCAAGTTTCAGTACAATTAGAACTATAGATGTTAAAGAGCTTATAGCTTATTCATCTGTATCACATGCTGCAGTTTATTTTGCAGGTGTATTAAGTAATATATTACATGGAATACTAGGAGGAATCCTTTTAGGTTTGGCTCACGGTTTTATATCATCAGGTTTATTTATAAAAGCAGGTGGTGTATTGTACGACAGATCTAGTACAAGAACCATAACTTACTATGGTGGTTTAGCTCAAGTTATGCCTATTTTTGCTATATTATTTTTTATTTTATCTCTTGGAAATTGTGGAGCCCCTCTTACTTTAAATTTTGTCGGTGAATTTATGTCCTTATATGGTGTTTTTGAAAGATTACCTTTAGCGGGTATTTTAGCTTCATCATCTATAGTGTTATCTGCAACTTATACTATATTTATGTATAATAGAATAGCTCTAGGTGGATCTTTTTCATTTAGAGGTTGACAAGCTTATCTACCAGATCTTACTAAGAGAGAATATTCTATTGTTTTAATTTTAGTTATCTTTGCAGTAATTTTAGGAATATATCCTTCAATTATTTTAGATTCTTTACATTATACTATTTCTAATTTACTATTTGGTTTTCATAAACAAATAATTCTACTAGATCCTGGTTCTAATACTGATACTAGTACTGGTTCTGGTACTAGTACTGGTACTAGTCCTGATACTAGTCCTGCAATAAGTCCTGTAAATGAAGTTGCAAATCAAATAAATTATCGTCCTGAAGTTATACTTACTTTTGATGGAGTTCATTTGACCGTAAGTGAGATCTATCATCAAGCGGGTGTGACTCCAGAAGTTTTTTCAAACCTTAATCCTCAAAGATATCAAGAACCAGGATCTTCCAGTTCAATACTTACTGAGCAGACAAATGCTGAACCTACTGATACTTTGGATATGGTCGCTAAAGAAACTATACTGGTTAAAAATGTTAATACAAATGAATATAGTCATGTACCAAATTCCGAGAAACAAAATTATATCGGGAATCCAGATTATAAAGCGGGACAAAGTTATACTGTTAATAAGATTTCTTCTAGCTCACCTACTCAAAATGGAAATACCTAATTAAAAACTTAAGAAAAAGATTAGTAAAATACAAATACAAAATTTAAATATACCTTTTTCATTTTTCTTAATTATTAGAAAATATTATTATGAAAAAAAAATGATTTTAACATTTCTTTTACTTTTATTATTTTCAAATGGATTAACTATTAGACCCGATACTTCTATTTTATACAGTCGTATAGGTTTAGTAATACTTTTTTATAGTTTAATTTCAGGATTAATAACTTTTCACATAACATATTTGGAAAAAGGGATAGGTTTATATGGTGGATTGTTTAATATTACTGCTGTAATCCAAAGCTTTCAGATATTTATTTTGTTAGTTAGCTTAATAATATTATTAATGACTGCTTTTTATCCAAGAAAAAGATTTATAGGAGATTCTATAACTATGACAGATACTTTTTTCAAAAAAGTAAAGGAATATACAAATATAATTAATAAGGTTTCAGAACAATTTACTATTATAGAATACGCATTAATTATAATATTTGTGGTAAGTGGAGCAACTTTATTGATATCCAGCGCAGATCTAGGATCTATATATTTATGTATAGAACTACAAAGTTTTAGTTTATATATAATATCTTCTATGCATAGAAACTCTGAATCCTCAACCGGTTCCGCTTTAACGTATTTTTTATTAGGAGGACTTTCTTCTTGTTTTATATTATTAGGAATAGCTTTGATATATGCAAATTCTGGTTTAACTAGTCTAGAAGGTATGTATTCTATAATATCAGATTCGGAAAAATATGCTTATTATTCAACTTGGTACATGCATAGTTATATTTTTTATAGTTTATTGTTAATATCAGTAGGCTTATTGTTTAAAATAGCAGCTGCTCCCTTTCATTGATGATCTCCTGATGTTTATGATGGTGTTCCTACTATAGTTACAACATTTATAACCATATTAGGAAAACTAGCTATACTAATATTATTTTTAGAATTAGTACATTACACTAGTTCTTTATTGCATTCTACAACACAATTTTATTCTTGAACTACTAGTTTATCCATAAGTTGTTTTTTCTCACTAATAATAGGAACAGTTTTAGGTCTAACACAAACTAGAATAAAAAGATTGTTGGCTTATAGTACAATATCTCATGTTGGATTTATTTTATTAGCTTTAATTGTTCATACTCTAGAATCATACCAGGCTTTCTTATTTTATATAATACAATATATACTAACTAATTTAAATGCATTTATGTTATTAATAGGAATAGGATTTAGCTTATACTTATATTTTACAAACATATCCGAATACAATAATTTACCTGAAAAAAACAACAGTCCTATACAACTAATTAGTCAATTAAAAGGTTATTTTACAATAAATCCTGTTTTAGCTTTATGCTTAGCAATAGCTATGTTTTCTTTTGTAGGTTTACCACCTTTAGTTGGTTTCTTCGCAAAACAGATGGTTTTAACTACTGCTTTAGATAATGATAAAACCATTTTAGTATTAGTAGCTATTTTAACTAGTGTTATTGGGGCTGTTTATTACTTAAGCGTAATAAAAACAATCTATTTCGAAAAAACTGAATATGAAAAATCATATATTTATGTAGATATTTCATTATCAAATATTTTTTCTATCACATTGGCCATATTAAATTTAGCTATAGTTATGTTTATTTTAATACCAAATGAAATATTAAATCTATGTAATTTATTATCTATAATAAGTTATTCAAGTGATATAATTTAATAATAATTTTAAGCTTAAATAGTTCAACTAAAAAAAAAGAATATAATAATGACAAATTTAACCCGGAGCAATTTTCAGGCTCACCCTTTTCATCTTGTATCTCCTAGTCCTTGACCATTAAACACAAGTATAACTTTATTAACTTTGACACTAAGTGCAGTTTTAACATTTCATAATTTTCCTAATGCAGTGTATGTTTTAATGGTTGCACTAGTTAGTTTAGTTTATTGCATGAGTTTATGATTTAGAGATGTAATATCTGAAGGTACTTATCTAGGAAATCACACTTTAGCTGTACAGCGTGGATTAAACATGGGTGTAGGTTTATTTATAGTATCAGAAGCTTTATTTTTTTTAGCTATATTCTGAGCATTTTTCCATAGTGCCTTGTCTCCTACAATAGAATTAGGTGCAAAATGACCCCCATTAGGTATTGATTCTATAAATCCATTTGAATTACCTTTATTGAACACTGTAATATTATTATCTTCAGGTGTAACTGTAACATATGCACACCATTCTTTAATACAAGGTAATAGAAGTGGAGCATTATATGGATTATCTTATACAATTATTTTAGCCATTATTTTTACAGCTTTCCAATATATAGAATATACTGTTTCTTCTTTCACAATATCAGATGGTACATATTCATCTTGTTTCTATTTTGGTACAGGATTTCACGGTTTACATGTTATGATAGGAACTGCATTTCTAGCTGTTGGTTTATGACGTTTATTAGCTTATCACCTAACTGAAAATCATCATCTAGGATTAGAATCAGCCATATTATACTGACATTTTGTAGATGTAGTTTGATTATTTTTATATATTTCAGTATATTATTGAGGATCATAAATTAAACCTTTAATTTTATTTTATATTAACTCTATTAATTAACGGACATTTAGTCTAAACACAGAAGATGAAAGTGTAAATAACTGTAATTATAATATGCCACAATTAATACCTTTTTTTTTCGTAAATCAAGTTACATTTAATTTTATCTTACTAACAATAATAATATATGTATTTTCTAAATATATATTACCTAGATTTGTACGTTTATTCAAAACACGTTTACACATAAATACTTTATAAAAACTAAAAAAAAAATTAATAAAAAAAAAAAAGATTTGAATTTGTAGAACAAAAAATACAAATATATAAATCTAAATTTCAATAATAAAAACATGCAAACATTAGTTTCAATAATAGAAGTAGTTTTAGTAGTGGTTCCAGCACTACTTACAGTAGCATTCACAACAGTAGCAGAAAGAAAAACAATGGCCAGCATGCAAAGAAGATTAGGACCTAATATAGTAGGTTATTATGGTTTATTGCAAGCATTTGCAGATGCATTAAAATTATTATTGAAAGAATATGTTGGTCCTACACAGGCGAATTTAGTTTTGTTTTTTCTAGGACCTATTATTACATTAGTTTTTTCATTATTAGGTTATGCAGTTATACCATACGGTCCTGGTTTAACGGTGGGAGATTTGAATTTAGGTATATTATATATGTTAGCAGTTTCATCCCTTTCAACATATGGAATATTATTAGCAGGATGATCTGCTAATTCTAAATATGCTTTTCTTGGTTCATTAAGAAGTACAGCACAATTAATTAGTTATGAGTTAATATTAAGTTCTGCTATATTGTTAGTTGTTTTATTGACAGGTAATTTAAACTTAACTATTAATGTTGAATCACAAAAAGTAGTTTATTTTTTCTTACCTTTATTTCCTATATTTATAATATTCTTTATAGGTAGTATTGCAGAAACTAATAGAGCTCCTTTTGATTTAGCTGAAGCAGAATCTGAGTTAGTGTCAGGTTTCATGACAGAACACTCTGCTTCAATATTTGTGTTCTTTTTTTTAGCGGAATATGCTAGTATTGTATTAATTTGTATATTTACTAGTATATTGTTTTTAGGAGGTTATTTAACAATGTTTTCATTAGATTCCATTATAAATATAATGTATGTTTCTACATTAGAAATAGACTTTTTTTATTATGAAACTAATGTTAATATATTAACAGTGCTTTTACAAGGATTAATTTTTAGCTTAATGTTAGGATTTAAATCTTGTTTTATGATTTTTGTCTTTATATGAGCAAGAGCGTCTTTCCCTAGAATACGATTTGATCAGTTGATGTCTTATTGTTGAACAATATTACTTCCTATCATTATTGCTTTTATAATATTAATACCTTGTATAGTTTTCCTTTTTTCTTTACTTCCCACAAACTTTTACCTTATTTAAAAGTAACTCAGATTTGAAATTAAATTTTAAATATGTGGATTCGGGCATATGCTGTTATTGCTGCACTGATTACTACTGATGTGTTTGATCTGGTTTGGATTTCTTTATCCGGATATTTACTTGAGATTTTGGTAAAATCCAAACCATGACTTTCGATTATTTCCGGTTCCAATATTGGATTATAACTTACTAACATTTTCTTGTCACCTATTGGTGTGTAAGATGTTATTTTGTGCATTAAAGATATTCTGTTAAAAATATCATTATTAACTATTTTAGTTAAGGGCTTTTCCATCTTTATACCAAATCTACCCAACAAGTTATTTAATAAATTTTTGGCCATTGCTTTCTGCGTCTTGTTTATCGGATTAACTTTATGTTTGTAAACATTGTCAATGTAATCTTTGAAAACATCCTTTTCTCTGTTAAAACTATATCCTTTCAAGACTTTAATTTTGTAACCACATTCATTTACTGCAAACTTTAATTCCTCACTGAAATATCAGCCTTTTCATTTTCCTAAAGGAAATGTTAATCCTGTTTTACTTCTAAAAGGTAATACACCTAAGTAATTGTCTAAAGGTGTTTCAATCTCACAATAGTAAAAACCAAACAATTTATCTAAATCTACATCAGAAAAAGTTTATTTTATACAGGTAAGTCCTGGTAAATCACAGTTTCTTCCTACATAAGGATATAAACTATTTACATCGTAATAGTAAAGATTTTCACCGTAGGGTCTGTAAACTTCTGTTATTCCTCCATAATAACCTTTCTTTATATCATTATAAATACTTGCTTTATTGATACAAGGAATATTGGTTTTATAGTATTTCTGAAGATAAATCTTCATTGCTAAGCTTGATATAGTTAAGCTATCTATCATATTAATATTATAATCTTCAAATACTTGCTTGTTTGCCTTGTTTATAACTTCAAATAAACTATTTAAACCATCTTTCAAGTATTTAATTGTTTCATCTTTAAAAGACCAGTCATTAGAGTAAAGTTTACTGTAATCTTCCTTTGAAATATTGTTATAATATGATATATCAGGAGTGTTTCCTACATAAAATAAAGTTTCAGGTTTAGAAAACTTGTAAGGGAAAAAAAACTTAAGAGTTGGAACTTCGAAATTTTTAGCTAAACTACGTAAATTATCATTTAAAAGACATAAGCTATCACCAAAAGTTACTTTACGTTTTGTATTTTTATTCGTAATATTTATTTTAATTATTCTATCATCTCTAAAAGTACATGAAATACTGTATTTGTCTTCAACATTATCATTGTAATCTGTAATAACTTTAAGTATGAACACTATATCGTAACCAGATAAATTGTGACAGTAAAAAGTGTTTATATTTTCGTATTTAGCTCTTAAAAGTTCATCTAAAAATTCTAATACTATTTTGTCAGGATTAATATTTTCTTTACCCACGTAATAAGTAACTGCTTGTTTACTTAAATTTGTTCTAAAACCTAGAGAGTATATTTTATTTATACCATCATTGTCCAAAAATGTTTCTGTGTCAATTGTACCAATATTAGGTTTACTAATAAAAAGTTTATTATCTTCAGGTTTATCTATGGCTTTGATATGAACGTCTTGTTTATGATAAATAACAGTATTATCTTTAATAATACTTGTACTATTACCAGACTTTCTAGTAAGTATACCATTTTCATCAACATTATCAAAAACTTGTTTTATCAAATTTCCTGATAATGAAAATTTAATCTTTAAAATGCTTGATTTGTCTATCTCTTTTACCGCTAAAACATAAGAACTATTTTTTACCTTTACTAGGTAAAATTTAAAACTTTTATCAAAACTACTAATATTATCAGCATGTTTATAATAGAGAAGCTTAGATTTAGATTGTATTAAACCTAAAAACTCTATCTTAGAGTTATCTTTTTCTAAAGCGATGGAAGTAATGTAACCATTTTGCTCACTAGTAGCTAATTTTCTACCTATAGAAAAAGGATCTACGGATAAAGGAATAGATATAGTAGAAAACAAGTTACTTATTTCCCCGGTATCTAAACGGGATATTATTGAATTATCTATACGTAATTCATTTATGATCTTAGAATCCAATTTCCTGAAATATAAATAGACCAAAGAAACATCTTCGTTATTAAACCTCAAATGTTTCCGCAATTTTATTAATACATGTATTAGCTAAATCTTTTAAATCCTCGATATTGTAATAAGTTACACCAAATTGATTTCCACACATAATAAAATTACTATCTTTATATCTAATTTTAACAAAACAAGTGTAAGACCCTATTTCAAGGTTAGCTTGTAATTTTTTAACACAAGACTCTAGTAAATCAAATTCATAAATATTAAAAGGAATAATTAATGGTTTACCGTCAGAATGTACGTAATAATTAGGTATAGAAGAAGAGAAAGTATCCAGAGTAGAATTATAGCGTTTTAGTATAAGGTTGCTTGTACTAAAAAATGTTATATTATTATATATAATAGTCAATAGTCCCAATATTAGGTTTACTAATAAAAACTATTTTTTATGTCGTTTATATAATGCGTCTGACCCGGGTTTAGCTATTAACAAATGCCAAAAACAAACAGTTGTTTGTTAGTAAAAAAAAGTCTGAATATTTAATATCTACTTAATTTAAAAATAAAAATAAAAAAGATATAATAATAGTAGTAGATACTACTACAATTATTACAACTTGAGTTTGATGATGGCTCTGAATGAACGCTGTCCAAATGCTTGACACATGCTAATCGAACGTCTAACTTTGTTTTTGTGAGTATGTAAATACCATAAAAATTTAATTAGAAGTGGTGTACAGGTGAGTAAATGATATGCTAGCTACCTTAAAGTAAGGAGAAAAATTCCTTATAATACATAAAGATATAGAAAGTTTCGCTTTAAGATGTTAGGCAATATCCTGGAAGAGTAATAGTGATAAACTAGCTCATGTTCCGGCAGTCGTGACTGAGAGGTCGAACGATCACACTGGGTCTGAAAAAAGCCCAGGGCATATTGTACAGCAGTGGGGAATATTGGTCAATAGCCTAACGGCTGAACCAGCAACTTGGAAGAATGAAAAACGAATAAGTCGTATAAAGTTCTAGGTAGAATAGTGATAATGACAATTTTCTATCTATAAGTCTTGACCAAATTACGTGCCAGCAGTCGCGGTAATACGTAGAAGACTAGTGTTATTCATCTTTAATGGGTTTAAAGGGTACCTAGACGGAAAATCAAGCCATAGTAGGGACTAATTTTCTAGAGTTTTATGTGTGAAAAGGCGAATTACCAGAGGAGAGTCGAAATTCATTGATACTGGTAGGACGGGTAACAGCGAAGGCAATTTTCTATGTAAAAACTGACGTTGAGGGACGAAGCCTTGGGGAGCGATAAGGATTCGATACCCTAGTAGTCCTTGGAGAAAATTATGAGTGCCATAGGCTAGATTCTAGCTTATAAATGAAAGTGTAAGCACTCCACCTCATGAGTAAAGCGGCAACGCCCAAATTGAAATCATTAGACCGTTTCTGAAACCAGTAGTGAAGTATGTTATTTAATTCGATGGTCCGCGAATAACCTTACCACCTCTTGAATAATATTTAATTATTACAAGCGCTGCACGGCTGTCTACAGTTAATGTCGTGAGATTATGGTTAGTTCCTTCAATTAACGAAAACCCTTGTTTTATTTTAAAAATAAAGCAGTTCACCGCTATATTGGATAAGATAAACGGGATCAAGACAAGTCATCATGGCCTTAATGAGCGTGGGCTATAGACGTGCCACATATGCCTTTACAAAGGGATGCAATATTGTGAAATGGAGCTAATCCCTAAAACTGGACATAACTATTCGTGAATTGTAGTCTGAAACTCGACTGCATGAATAAGGAATTACTAGTAATCGTGAATCACTACGACACGGTGAATTAAATCTCAGATGGGTACTAACTACTCGTCAGGCGCTGAAAGGAATATGCGCAATAAGTTTGGTTGCATATATCTTTTATGTGTACTTAATTAGTAGTACATTATTATATATGTAATTTTCGTATGTGTGATTCTAATTGGTGTTAAGTCGAAATATGGTTCGTGTAATGGAAATTGCACGGGATGAATTATCCTTAAAAATGAAATATAAAAAATTATATTATAGACCTTAAACTGTCCAACAGTTTAATAAGTGATTTTTCACTTACTACAATATAGTAATATATTGTTGGGTCAACATCTTTAAAAGGTAAATAATTTGGTTCAATTCCAAATAAAGATACAATTAAGGAGGATTCTTATCTAAAGGTAAATAAAAATAAAAGAAAGGATTTTTATTAATTTTAATTTTATGTTTAACATATATTTAATTTCAGATTCATTTAACGGATTTCATATTGGATTTTTAGATGCAATAATTATAATTTCATTTTTTTCAGGTATATTTATAATAATAACTAAAAATCCAGTAGTGTCTGTTTTATATTTAATATTACTATTTTCTAGTATATCTTGTTATTTAATATTTATTGGTATAAAGTTTATTGGTATATCTTATCTACTAGTTTATGTAGGAGCGGTATCTATTTTATTTTTATTTATTTTAATGTTAATAAATATAAGGGTATCGGAACTTATAAGCGACACAAATAATAATATACCCTTAGCTATTATTGCAATCTTGGCTTTTTTTATACCAATAAGTAATATTTTACCCGATACTAAATCTAATTCAAAGGAAACAAGTTTTGAATTTTTAAATGCTATAACTAACAAAGCAGAAAAACGAATATCATATGTATCTTCAAATAGTTGAGATGGTAATATTGTAGATATCACTGATATTATTAGTATAGGAAACGTAATGTATACTAGCTATTCTATATGATTAATGATAACTTCAATAATTTTATTATTAGCTATGGTAGGATCAATAGTTATAACTATAAAACAAAGATATTAATTTTTTTAATAATATCTAGAGACTTTAGTTTAATTGGTAAAACATGCGACTTTTAATCGCTATAATGTGGGTTCAATTCCCACAGGTCTTATTTTTATGTAAATAAAGGAAGGGTCCGTTTGTTGGTTTACGGGTTGAGCTGTAAACTCAATAGCTTAAAGCTATCGAAGGTTCGAGTCCTTTTCTTCCTATTTCTTATTAGCTCAAAGGTAGAGCATAATACTTCTGATATTACGATTCAAGTTCGAATCTTGGGTAGGAATAGCCAGGATAGTTCAATTGGTTAGAACATTAATTTCATGCGTTAATAATGAGAATTCGAATTTCTCTCCCGGTTTTACTTTAACTTAAAACAAAAGCTTCTTTTTGTGGAATAAAATAATAGAATTAAGAAAATGATACAAGCAGCAAAAATAATTGGAACAGGTTTAGCTACAACTGGTTTAATAGGAGCAGGTGTAGGAATTGGTGTAGTTTTCGGTGCATTAATAATAGGAGTATCTAGAAATCCTTCTTTAAGAGGACAATTATTCTCATACGCAATTCTTGGTTTCGCTTTTTCAGAAGCAACAGGATTATTTGCATTAATGATGGCATTCCTATTACTATACGTTGCTTAATTTTTAATATATATTTAAAGGTAGATATAGTTTAAAGGTAAAACCACTATTTGTGGCATAGTAGATCTTTGTTCAATTCAAAGTATTTACCCTATTTTTATTGTGTGAAAATATTGATCACTATTAACTAAAAAGTAAAGTTTTCTGATAAAAATTACATTTTTTTTTTTATTTCCATTTAAAATAGATAAAAAGCAAAAGCCATTGTTTAATATATATATATTAGTTAATTAACTAGTATAAATATAATTTGGTATTTTTTTTATATTTTTCTAACTATAATAGTAACATAAACTAGTCTATAAATACTTGATGAAGTTTTCACTAATTTTATTTTTAATCGGAATTTTAGGTTTTGTTTTAAATAAAAAAAATATAATATTAATGCTTATTTCAATAGAAATAATGCTATTATCAATTACATTTTTAATATTGATAAGTTCACTAAGCTTTGATGATATATTAGGACAAACTTTTTCTATATATATAATTGCTATAGCAGGAGCAGAATCTGCAATAGGGTTAGGAATCTTAGTAGCATTTTATAGATTAAGAGGAAGTATAGCGATAGATTATAAATAATGTATCTAGCTTTAATTGTGTTACCAATATTAGGATCAATAATTTCCGGGTTTTTTGGTAGAAAAGTCGGTGTTAGCGGATCACAAATAATAACATGTAGCTGTGTAATAATAACAACAATATTATCAATATTAGCTTTCATAGAAGTAGGGTTGAATAATATACCAGTAAGAATACATTTATTTAGATGAATAGACGCAGAATATTTAAATGTATCTTGAGCATTTAATTTTGATTCATTAACTGTGTCTATGTTAATACCAGTATTAATTGTATCTTCGTTAGTACACGTATATTCAATAGGGTATATGAGTCATGACCCCCATAATCAAAGATTTTTTAGTTACTTAAGTTTATTCACGTTTATGATGATAATTTTAGTAACAGGTGATAATTTTTTAGTTATGTTTGTAGGTTGAGAAGGTGTGGGAGTTTGTTCTTATTTGTTAGTTAGTTTCTGGTTTACTAGAATAGCTGCAAATCAAAGTTCTATGGCTGCTTTTTTGACAAATAGAGTGGGAGATTGTGTATTAACAATAGGTATGTTTGCTATTTTATGATCATTTGGTAATGTAGATTATACTACGGTGTTTTCACTTGCTCCTTATTATAGCGAAAATATTATTATTTTTGTCGGTATATGTTTATTAATAGGTGCTATGGCTAAAAGTTCACAAGTAGGATTGCATGTTTGATTGCCAATGGCAATGGAAGGTCCTACACCCGTTTCAGCTTTAATACATGCAGCTACTATGGTTACTGCTGGAGTTTATTTATTAATGAGATCGTCTCCTTTAATAGAGTATAGTTCAACTGTTTTATTACTTTGCTTATGAGTGGGTGCTATTACAACAGTGTTTAGTTCTTTAATTGGTTTATTTCAACAAGATATAAAAAAAGTTATAGCATATTCTACTATGAGTCAATTAGGTATGATGGTTATAGCTATTGGTTTATCCTCATACAATATAGCATTATTTCATTTGGTTAATCATGCTTTTTATAAGGGTTTATTATTTTTAGGGGCAGGTGCAGTAATACATGCAGTTGCTGATAATCAAGATTTTAGAAAATACGGGGGTCTAATATCATATTTACCGTTATCATACTCAGTTATGTTAATAGCTTCTCTTAGTTTAGTAGCCTTTCCTTTTATGACTGGTTTTTATTCAAAAGATTTTATTTTAGAATCTGCTTATGGTCAGTATCATTTATCTAGTATTATAGTGTACTTTATAGCCACCATAGGTGCTATGTTTACTACTCTTTATTCGGTTAAAGTATTATATTTAACTTTTTTAACTAACCCTAATGGACCTTTAATTAATTATAAAGAATCACATGCTGCACATGAAGGTGATATATATATGAGCTTGCCTTTGATTATATTGGCTATTTTTTCTATATTTTTTGGTTATATAACTAAAGATATTTTTATAGGTATTGGTTCAGATTTCTTTTCGGACAATAGTTTATACATACACCCCTCTCATGAAATTATGTTAGATACTGAGTTTGCTGTACCTACATTATATAAATTATTACCTTTATTTTTCACTATTACTTTAACTATACTTTCTATATTTTTTACAGAGTTTTATCCTAAATATCTTATAAGTTTTAAATTTTCTAAGATCGGTTATAATATATTTGGTTTTTTAAACCAACGGTTTTTAGTAGAAATGTTTTATAATAAATATGTTTCTGGTGTAATACTAGAACTAGGAGGCCAAACAACTAAAGTAATGGATAAAGGAGCAGTAGAAATATTTGGACCTTATGGATTAGAAAAAAAATTAACAGAAATAAGTAGATCTATAGGTCTCTTAAGTACGGGTGTTGTAACATCTTATGCTTTATATATATTAATAGGTCTAATCTTTTATATTTCTACAATATACTTAAGTGGTACTAAAGACGATTATTTAGAATTATTAATAGTATTATATGCCTTAATAAACATTAACACTTTTGTTAACACAGAAAAATAAGTAAAAGGTAAAAAAAAGTTAAAACTTAAAAAACAATATTTCTTTTCATTAAATAACAAATTAAGTTATTATTCTACAAATAATAACCTAAGGAAAAAAAAATAAAATAAAAATGAGAATTTTAAAAAGTCACCCTTTATTAAAAATGGTGAATTCGTACATAATAGATTCACCACAACCATCAAATATAAGTTACTTATGAAACTTCGGTTCATTATTAGCTTTATGTTTAATTATACAAATTATAACAGGTGTAACCTTAGGTATGCATTACACACCTAGTGTATTAGAAGCATTTGATTCTGTAGAGCATATAATGAGAGATGTCAACAATGGGTGATTAATACGTTATTTACACTCAAACACAGCATCAGCTTTTTTTTTCTTAGTTTATTTACATATAGGTAGAGGTTTGTACTATGGATCATATAAAGCACCAAGAACATTGACATGAACAATTGGTACAGTTATTTTAATATTAATGATGGCAACTGCTTTCTTGGGTTACGTTTTACCTTATGGTCAAATGTCTTTATGAGGTGCAACAGTTATTACTAATTTAATGAGTGCTATACCTTGAGTAGGTCAAGATATAGTTGAGTTTATATGAGGAGGATTCAGTGTTAACAATGCTACATTAAACAGATTTTTTGCATTACATTTTGTTTTACCTTTTGTTTTAGCTGCATTAGCTTTAATGCATTTAATAGCATTACATGATTCAAGTGGATCTGGAAATCCTTTAGGTGTTTCAGGTAATTATGATAGACTACCTTTTGCTCCTTATTTTATATTTAAAGATTTAATAACAATTTTTATTTTTATAATAGCTTTATCAGTATTTGTATTTTTCATGCCTAATGTTTTAGGAGATAGCGAAAATTATGTAATGGCTAATCCAATGCAAACACCACCAGCTATCGTGCCTGAATGATACCTTTTACCATTCTATGCTATATTAAGATCTATACCTAATAAGTTATTAGGTGTTATAGCTATGTTTTCAGCCATTTTAGCTCTATTAATTATGCCTTTTTCAGATTTATCTAAATTAAGAGGAATACAATTTAGACCTTTAAGTAAAATAGCTTTTTTTGTATTTGTAGCTAATTTTTTAATTTTAATGCAATTAGGAGCTAAACACGTTGAATCACCTTTCATTGAATTTGGTCAAATATCTACAGCATTATATTTTTCTTATTTTTTAATAATTGTACCTTTTGTAACATTATTAGAAAATAGTTTAATAGACTTAGCCACAAATCCAAAAGTAGAAAATAATTCTGTTATAAATATATCTTATCAAAATTAATTATATACTAAAAGTTTTAATATGTTTTTTAAAAATAATGTACACTAGGTTTATATAGATATTTAACAATTTGCTTTTTAAAGTACCTTTAATAATAATAATAATAAAACAATAAAATGACAAGTTTAACCTTTTTTTTCATATTTATACCCATTTTAGCGTTTATTTTGTTAGCAGTAAATATTTTACTATCACCGCATAACCCTTATCAAGAAAAAAACAGTGCATTTGAATGTGGATTTCATTCCTTTTTAGGACAAAATAGAACTCAATTCAGTATATCTTTTTTTATTTTCGCACTTCTTTTTTTACTTTTTGATTTAGAGATACTTTTAGTATATCCCTACATAGTAAGTGCATACACTAATGGGATTTATGGATTAATAGTTATGTTAATATTTTTCTTTATATTAACATTAGGTTTTGTGTTTGAACTAGGTAAAAATGCATTAAAGATAGATAGTAGACAAGTAAATAGTATACAATTAAAAACTTGAAAACAAACAATATATATCAAATAATATATAAAAGCTATATTAAGATATAATATCTCAAGCAAAAGTTTATGAAACAGTAGTAAAATCTTACTTAAATAAATATATATAATTTTAATAGTTAATATTTATAATGTCACTTTTTAAGTATAAATATAGTAAATAAATATAATTATATCATATAAATAAAACAAAAAAGATATAATAATAGTAATATATAACAGATAAGAAATATATTATTTATGAAGTATAAAAAGAAATTATTATGAATAAATAGCTGTAAACCAAAATATGTGTTAGCTAATGAAAAACAAAGTTTTAGCATAATTAAGAAAAATCTTTTAAATGAACAAAGTGAACTGAAATATCTAAGTAACTTTAGGAAAAAAAATCAAACGAGATTCTACAAAAAATGTGAAGCAAGGTAGAAAAGCTTATAAGTAAAATGGATTTTCTGTTTGAATAAAGGGGAACCTTCCTCTAAAGCTAAATATGGTTTATACGCTATAGCGAATAGTACCGTGAGGTAATTTATTTAATAGTAATTTTATAAGCAGCTCAAGATAAATTTAAATAAAAAACAAGAGCGTACCTTTTGCATAATGGGTCAGCAAGTTAATGTTAGATGCAAGCAATATTTATAAAATATTGCCTAGAAAAATCGATTATGAGAAAATGAAAAAGTATCTAACATTAGACCCGGAGACTAGTGATCTTACCATTATCAGGATTATAAAAGTCCGAACGGGTTATCGTTGTAAAGATATCCGAAGAATGGTGGTAAGTTAGTGAAAGACAAAACTGACTAGTTTAGCTGGTTTTCCGCGAAACCTATATAAGTAGGTAATTTAACTTACATCTTAGCAGGTACAGAACTGTGATCTCGATCAAAATTATTAATTTTTCAATGAAAAATTAATGAACTTGAAAACATCGGGGAATCGTGAAGATTTTATCGGAGAGTATTTGCACTCGAAAGGGTTAAGATGAATATTAAATAATCGGACATAGTACGATAAGGTTGTATGTCTAAAGGGAAACAGCCCAGAACAAGAGTTAATAAGGTTCCAAAATTAATGTTAAGTGAAATTAAGGATGTGTCTTTCAATACAATCAGGAAATAGGCTTAGAAGCGGCCATTTTTTGAAGACCTCGTAACAGAGCACTGATTTTAAAAAAAATAGAAGATTACACCGAAAATATAACGGATCTAAACAATATACCGAAACCTTGTCCATATATAAAATTCAATTTATGTATGGGGTAGCGGAACATTGGATAAATCTTAGATTTAATCTTTATAAGATTAAATAATTAGATAATCCAGGTGATAATGCTGACATGAGTAACGAAAAAGAAATTAAAGTATTACTCGCCTAAAGCTTATGGGATATGTTTAAATTTACGGCCTCTAAGTTTTTAATCTAAAAAGTTATCTTTTAACAGTAGAAACCATAAAGATATTTGAATGATGAGAATATTAAACCAACAAAACTAATTATTGTAAAATTAGTTCTGGAAAATTGGTTTTTAAATAAACCGTACCTAAATACTACCACAAGTAAGCTAGTAGAGAATACGAAGGCGTTTGAGTAATCAATCATTAAGGAACTCGGCAAATTGACTCACGTAACTTCGGGATAAGGTGAGCCATTCTTATTAGGTGCAAAAATAAATTGTTTATTATATTGCACCAAGGGAAGAGGAAGCATAAAATAGTGTTGTACGACTGTTTAACTAAAACAAAGCACTCTGCTAAGATTTATCGAAATATTGAGTGTGATGTCTGCCCTGTGTCGGCTGGGTAACGGATCTGCTTAAAACTAAAAGGTTAGGCTTTGAAGGAAACCCCGATAAACGGCGGCCTTACCGATGAGGGTCCTAAGGTAGCGGAATACCCTGGCCGTTAAATGCGGTCTTGCATGAATGATGTAACGATACAACAGCTGTCTCGATGATTGGCTCAGT
>Ga0210040_10000626_pt1 | contig 57958 bp, 49 predicted proteins | sample CryGeyCG12114_NA_FD_185462 | JGI IMG/M metagenome (GOLD analysis project Ga0210040, IMG submission 185462) | Groundwater microbial communities from aquifer - Crystal Geyser CG19_WC_8/21/14_NA (SPAdes) (version 2) | ecosystem: Environmental > Aquatic > Deep subsurface > Groundwater | place: USA...
GGGTGCGCTGATGATGGTGCCGGCCGCGCGGCTGCCCTCCTACGGTGTCACGCTGGTCGCCTTGTTCGTGATCGCCAGCGGCATTACCCTGCTTCAGGTCGCGGCCAATCCGTATGTCGCCGTGGTCGGTCCGCCGGAGACCGCGTCATCCCGCCTCAACCTGGTGCAGGCGTTCAACTCGCTCGGCACCACCCTTGCGCCGTTGTTCGGTGGCTACCTGATCCTCGGCCGCTCGACCTCCGGCACCGCCGCGGCCGGCGCGACCACCGTGCTGACTCCCGCCGAGCGGCTCGCCGACGCGCAGGCGGTGCAACTGCCCTATCTGATCGTCATGGTCGTGCTGCTGCTCCTGGCCTTCGTGATCGCGCGTTTCCCGCTGCCGGCGATGGGAACGGCCAACAGCCGCGTCGCCAAGGAGGAACGGCACGCGCACTCCCTGTGGAAGCACCGCAACCTGGTGTTCGGCATCCCCGCGATCTTCATCTACCTGATCGCCGAGATCGGCGTGTCCAACCTGTTCATCAATTTCGTGTCGCAGCCCAGCATCGGCAACCTGACGCACGAGCAGGCATCGCATTACCTGTTCCTGCTGTGGGGCGGCATGATGGTGGGCCGCTTTATCGGCAGCTTCGTGATGCGCTCGGTGCCCGCCGGCACGGTGCTCGCGGTCGCCAGCCTTGGTGCGGCGGTGGTGATGACGGTGGCGGCCTTGGCGTCGGGCCCGTTGGCGATGTGGGCGCTGATCTCCGTCGGGCTGTTCCATTCGATCATGTTTCCGACGATCTTCACCCTTGGCATCAAGGGGCTGGGGCCGCTGACCGAAGAAGGTTCGGGGCTGCTGATCATGGCGATCGCCGGCGGCGCGCTGGTGATCGTGCAGGGCAAGATCGCCGACAGCTTCGGCTTGCAGGTGTCGTTCCTGGTAACGGTGGCGTGCGAACTCTACACGCTGTTCTATGCGCTGTGGGGCAGCCGGACGACCAACGAGTTGCCGTCCGTCGAGGTCAGGCCGGCCGAGACGGTGGAGTCGCCGGTGGAGGCATACTGAACCGACGCCGCCGCTTCAGGGTCGGAATCGTCTGAACCGACAGGGTGGCCAAAGCCGCCCTGCCGGTTTGTCGTTGTCTGTTCCGCACGAGCGCGCATTTGTCATACTAGTCCGCCGCGCCATGACGGGTGCGGTGAAGCAACTGTAGCAGATTCTCCACACATCGCTGGAAATGCGCGGTTTGCAGTTGTGCGCAGCCGGCTAGCGGCATAGCATATTGTCAGAGTAATAGACGGGCGAACGATGCGTCGCGGGCCCGCACGGTGTTAGGAGGGAAGAATGCGCTCGTTGAAGCTCGCAGCTCTGGGTTCGGTATCGCTGATGGCAACGGTGGTGGCAGCGCCTGCCTGGGCGCAGTCGGTGCCCACCGGCAATCCGGGCACCCCGGTACAGGGCGGTGAGCGCACCGATCCCTCCGCCCCAAGCGCCGCCCAGCAGCCCGACGGCGCCCCTGACACCGCTACCGATGTCGCCACGGCCGACGCGCCCCAGGCCGCTCCCGCCGGCGGCGACATCGTCGTCACGGGTGTGCGCGCCTCCCTGGAAAAGGCGCTGCAGATCAAGCGCAACTCGGTGCAGGTGGTCGAATCGGTCGTTGCCGAAGATGTCGGCAAGCTGCCCGACAACAACGTCGTCAGCGCGCTCCAGCGCGTGTCGGGCGTTCAGGTCACCGACCGCAGCGGCGGCGAGGCAAACACCATCTCCATCCGCGGCCTGCCCGACGTGCTGACCACGCTCAACGGCCGCGTGATCTTCACCACCGACGCGCGCCAGTTCGCGCTGGCCGACATCCCCGCGACGCTGATCAGTCGCATCGACGTGTACAAGACGCGCGCCGCCGACCAGATCGAGACCGGCCTTGCCGGCCAGATCGACGTGTTCACGCACCGCCCCTTCGACTTCAAGGAAGGGCTGACCGCGTCCGCCTATGTGCGCGGCATCTACAACGAGCAGGCCGACACCGTCAGCCCGTACCTCTCCGGGCTGATCAGCGACCGCTGGAGCACCGGCATCGGCGACATCGGCCTGTCGGTCACCGGCAGCTTCAGCCGCAACCTGTATCGCGACCAGAGCGTCACGCCGGGCGCGTTGGTGCCGTTTGCCACCGCCACCAACCCGCCCGCCGGCTGGCAGCCGCTGGAGCGCATCCAGCCCACCGATCCGCGTGCGCCCGGGCAGCAGATCTGGCAGGCTGGGCTTCCAACCGGCTTGCCGAGTGCGGCGGGGTCGACCTTCCTGATCAATGGCGTCCAGTCACCCTACCTCTTGTCGCGGGACGCGATCTTCCAGGCCGATACGCGCGGCGACCGCCAGCGGCCCGCCGTCAACGCGGCGCTGCAATGGGCGCCGAACAGCAGCTCGACCTATACCTTCGAGTTCTTCTACGACGGTTATCGCAACACGACGTTCAACGATCTGCTGTTCACGTTCGTCGACTACCAGGGACCTCCCGGCAGCAACTCGAACGTCGTCACCTATGACAACAGCAACATCGTCAAGTCGCGTCACACCTTCTTCCCGTTCAACTTCACCAGTGGTGACACCACCAAGGCGAAGACCGACAGCTTCGTCTATGCACTGAACGGCAAGTGGGACGTCGGCGACCGGCTGAAGCTCTCGGGGGACCTGTCGTATCAGAACAGCAAGTTCAATTCGCAGTTCGTGGCGCTGCGCACCAATCGCGTGCCGGCAGGCGTGGATGTGGACTTCAACGCCAATGACGGGCTGCCTGCCTATTCCTTCGACAATAACAGCTTGCTCAACGATCCGACCCAGTGGAACGTCGGCGAGTTCTACGACAACGCCAACCGTAGCGAAGGCAGCGCCTACACGTTCCAGGGCGACGGCGACTACACGCCCGATTCGACCTTCTTCAAAAAGCTGAGCTTCGGCGTCCGCTTTGACGACCGCCGCGCCAAGGATTTCGTGCGCACGCAAAGCGCCGGCACCCTCGACCAGCCGCTCACCAATCTTGGCCCGCTCTATTATTATCAGGATACGGACTTTGCGCAGGGCCGGGTCGACGTGCCCAGCAGCTGGCTGGCGATCAACGGCTATGCGCTGGCCGACAACATCGGCGCGGTCCGTCAGATCTTCCACAACGATCCGCGCTACGCGGGCCAGATCGCGACGGGCACGGACCTGCCGCTGAACCAGACGCTGGACGTGCGCGAGATCACCAAGTCGGCGTATCTCCAGGGCGACTTCGCGCTCGATATCTTCGGTCGACCGCTCCAGATCGAGGGCGGCGTGCGCTTCACCGACGTGATCACGCCGATCACCACCACCAGCCAGTACGCCGATGCCACCGGCGTCCACCCGAGCGTGTCGGGACGCCAGCACACCAGCGCGTTCCTGCCCAGCGCCACCCTGCGCTATGACATCACCGACAACCTGAAGCTGCGCTTCAACTTCGGCAAGACCCTGAGGCGGCCCAATTTCGCGGACCTCGATCCCAACCTGAACCTGACCAACGATCTCAGCCATGTCGGCTATGGCACCGGATCGGGCGGCAATCCCAACCTGCGCGCCACCAAGGCGACCAACTACGACCTCACCGCCGAATGGTATTTCGCGCGCGGCAGCGGCATCTACGGCACCGGCTTCATTCGCAAGATTGACGGGCTGGTGGTGACGCTCAACAACTTCCGGACGCTGACGGACTCGCCGTATCCGAACACCAATTCGTTCGTCATCAGCCAGCCCGTCAACGCGTCCAACGGCACGTTGAAGGGGATCGAACTGGGCGCGGTCCTGTTCCCCGACAACCTGCCGAGCGTGTTGAAGGGCTTCGGCGTGCAGGGCAGCTTCACGCTGCTCGACTCCAGCCAGAACATCCCGATCCCCAATGCGCAAGGCCAGGTCGTCGGCCAGCGTACCTCCTCGTTCTTCGGCGTGTCGGATTTCTCGTACAACGTGACGGGTGCCTATGAGCGCGGGCCGGTCGGGCTGCGGCTGTCCTATGTCTATCGCAAGGCGTTCCTCAATGCGAACGAGGCGGCCCTGTTCGCCAACCCGATCGGCATCTGGCGCCGGCCGGAAAAGAGCCTCGACTTCCAGGCGACCCTGCAGGCGACCCGGCAGTTCGCGCTCACCTTTGATGCGGTCAACCTGACCAAGGAGCTGAGCCAGCAATATTACTATTTCGACGGCAACGGCGGCCCGAGCCAGGACAACCAGAGCAACGCGCTGCTCGCCCGCACCTTCGCGCTCGGCCTGCGGTATTCGTTCAAGTGAGCGGCGCGGGGCTTCGCCGGGCGATGACGGGCGCGCTGTTGGCGCTCGGCCTCGCCGGCGGGGCGCCTGCTGAATCAGCTAAGGGCGGACCGGCCGACACCGGCCCGATCAATTCCGTCATGGTCGGCGATCTGGTGCCGACGCACGATCCGGTGCTGGTGAAGGAACACGGCACTTACTACGTGTTCAGCACGGGCATCGGCGCCGACACCCATAACACAGTGGCGGTGCGCACCTCGCCCGACCTCATCCACTGGACGGCGCGGGGCGGCCTGTTCGACCGGCTGCCGGCCTGGACGCAAGCGGCGGTGCCGGGCACGCGCGGCATGTGGGCGCCCGACATGTCGTTCTGGAACGGCCAGTGGCACCTCTATTACGCCGTCTCGACCTTTGGCTCCAATCGCTCCGCGATCGGCCTGTTCACCAGCCCGACGCTTGATCCCAAGGCCGGGAACTACGGCTGGAAGGACCAGGGGATGGTGGTGAGGTCGCGGTCCGGCGACGACTTCAACGCAATCGATCCCAACCACGTGGTGGATCGCGACGGTCACCACTGGCTGGCGCTCGGCAGCTTCTGGACGGGGCTGAAGCTGTTCCGGCTCGACGACACCACCGGCAAGCTGTTGTCGCCCGCCGAGAAGCCCCATGGAATCGCCCGGCGTCCCGCGCCGGCGGGCGCGCCCGACCCGGTGGAGGCGCCGTTCATCGTGCCGCACGGGGCGTATTACTATCTGTTCGCCTCCTACGATTACTGCTGCAAGGGCGTGAACAGCACCTACTACACGGTCGTGGGCCGGGCAAAGGACATCACCGGGCCGTACCTGGGCAAGGATGGCAGTTCGATGATGAACGGCGGCGGCACGATCGTCCTGCGCGCCGACCTGGAGGAGCAGGAGCGGTTCCGCGGGCCGGGACACCCGGGATTCCTGCATGACACCGATGGCAAGGACTACATCGTCTACCACGCCTACGACAAACAGAAGAGCGGCGCCCCCACGCTCCGGATCTCGCCGATCCGCTGGAGTGACGACGGCTGGCCCGTCGCGGTGCGCTGACGCCTATCGCTCGACTGGAGGAGCACGCCATGACTGACCACCATCTTTCGCGCCGGCTGTTTCTGGCCGGTGCCGCCGGCACGACCGCGCTGGCGGGTGCGCCGCTGCAGGCGCTTTCCCGCACCGCCGCCGCTCCGGTGCCGGTCAACCCGCTCGTCCGCCAGCGCGCCGACGCGCAGGTGTTCCGGCATGAGGACGGCTTCTATTACATGACCGGGTCGGTGCCCGAATACGACCGGCTGGTGCTGCGCCGGTCAGGCACGCTGGCGGGGCTGACCACCGCGACCGAGCGCGTGCTGTGGCGCCACCAGAAGAGCGGGCCGATGAGCGGCTTCATCTGGGCCCCGGAGCTGCACCGGATCGATGGGCGCTGGATCATGTATTTCGCTGCCGGCCCGAGTGGCGGCGGCGAGGACGTGTTCCGCATCCGCACCTATGCCGTCGCCTGCGACGGGCCTGACCCGATGACCGGCAACTGGTCGGTGCTGGGCCAGTTCCAGGCGCCGTGGGACAGCTTCAATCTCGATTCCACCAGCTTCGTCCACCGCGGCACCCGCTATTTCTGCTGGGCGCAGCGCGAGCCGGGGATCGACACCAACTCCAACCTGTACCTCGCGCCGCTGGCGACGCCGTTGACGCTGGCCCGCAAGCCGGTGCGCCTGTCGGTGCCGACGCTGGACTGGGAAATCCGGGGCTTCAAGGTCAACGAAGCGCCGGCGGTGCTGGAGCGGCATGGCCGGTTGTTCCTGACCTATTCGGCAAGCGCCACCGATGCGCGCTATTGCCTGGGGATGCTGACCGCGTCGGCCGACGCTGACATCATGGACGCGCGCGCCTGGACGAAATCGCCCGTGCCGGTATTCACCAGCTCCGAGGTTACCGGTGTTTACGGGCCGGGACACAACAGCTTCACCACCGACGAGCAGGGGCGTGATGTGCTGGTCTACCACGGCCGCGATTATCGCGAGATCAAGGGCGATCCGCTGTTCGACCCCAATCGCGAAACGCGCGTGCAGCGCATCTACTACCACGCCGATGGGACGCCGGATTTCGGCATTCCAGTGGGCAACGGTCGGTTGCCTGACCGGCTGTCGCCGCTGGACGCCCGCGACGCCTATCTGACGCTCGGCAGCGCTGGACCGGTGATCGGGCAGGGCGCGTTGCCGGCGACGCAATGGCGCCAGCATCCGGGGCTGGCTGGTGGCGATACGGTGTCGCTGGAGCCGATCACCCGGCCCGGCTGGTTCCTCGGCGTGGATGCGGGCGGTGCGGCGACGCTGGTGCGTGGCGGCGACCGGACGATGGCGGCAGGGTCGAGCTTTCGCGTCAGGCCCGGCCTGGCCGATCCGCGCGGGCGGTCATTCGAACTGGCCGGCCGGCCCGGCGTGTTCCTCACCCATCGCGGCGGTGTTGTTCGCGCGAACAAGCTGGCCGGGGGCGCTGGCCGCCACTCCGCGACCTTTACCCTCGACTGATCGCGCCTGCGGGCGCCCTCAGTTGGCGTCCCGGGCGTCAGACCCACGTTCGGCTGCCATGCCCCGCAGGCCTTCGGCGCTGTCGAGGTGCACGGCCGTTGTCGGCAGGGCAAAGGATCCTCCCGCCGCCGCCACCCGGCGCATGATGTCGAGGAGCAATCGTTCGCGCAGGTACAGCGAGCGCTCGAAATCCGGCACGTCGATCCATCCGAACACCTCGATGTCGAGCGAACTCGCGCCCAGACCCGCAAAGGTCGCGCGCCCGCCCGGGAACAGATAGTCCGCCGCTTCGAGCGCCGCGCGTACCGCCTCCAGCACGCTTTCCACCCCGTCGGCGTCAAGGTTCCTGGCCAGGTTCAGCGTCGGGTTGAACAGGAATCGGTCGCGCAGCGCGAAATTCTCGATCTGCAGCGCCGCGAAGTTGCCGTTGGGAATGGTGACGCGGGTACGCTCGTTGGTGCGGATACGGGTGGAGCGGATGCCGATATCCTCTACCGTGCCGACCACGTCACCGACCCTGCAGAAGTCGCCCACCCGCACCGGCTCGTCGGCAATCACGGAGATGCTGCCGACGATGTTTTCCACCGTCTTCTGCGCGCCCAGGGCGAGGGCCAGGCCGCCCAGCCCCAGCGCGGCAATGCCGGTGGTGACGTCGATGCCGATCGCGCCGAGGGCAGCAATGGCGGCAAAGGCAAGCAGCATGATCTTCAAGCCCCGCCGAGCGAACACCAGGATCGACTGCGCGCGGCGGCGCTGCGCCTTTTCCATGCGCGTCGCGGCGAAGTCGGCGACCACGTCGATCAGCCGCCACAGGAACCACGCGAACGAGAGCAAAAGAACCGCGCCGGCATAGCGACTGACGAACTGGCGCGCGACGATCGCCACGTGCAGCGGCTGCGTCGCCTGCAGGAACAGCAGCACGGCAAGGTAGAGGCTCAGCGGCGACGAGGCGGCGTGCAGCAGGCGCCAGCTGCGGCTGTCCTCATGGCCACGCTTGAACCGCCGCACCAAGGCGAGCACCACGGCAAACAGCAGGCGGATCAGCGCATAGAAACCGGCCGCCATGACCAGCAGGATGATCCAGTCCGACAGCGGTGCGCCGCCGATCTGCGTCTGCGTCAAGGCAGCCGGCAGAACACCACGCAGCCGGTCCTGCTCGCCTGCTTCAACGGCCGTCACCGGCGGCAGGGCGGCGAGCGTGGCGGCGGAAATCTGCCAGACGCGCGTGCCGCCGTCCGATGTCGCCTCGGCGATCAGCGGCGTTCCGTCGGGGTCGGGTGAGCCGGGGCGCGGCGGCAGCTTGCCGATCTGGTCCTGATCGAGCGGCAACTGATCGTTGACGCGGCCGGCGGGATCGCCCGACAGTTGCAGAAACGGCACCAGCGATCCGCCCGCGTCCAGCGCCGCTTTCAGCCGGCGGGCATAGGTCGCGCCCTGTTCCGCGCGTCGGCTGGCGGGAAGGTCCGACAGGTCGAAATAGGCGCTTGCCCGCTCGTAATTCCTGTCGGCGAGTGCGGCGACCAGACCGTCCGCAAGGCCACGCGGCGTCTCGCGTCCGTATGGATCCGAAGGGGCCGCCGCGGCGGTGCTGTTGGCGGCGACGCCGGGAACGGTCTGAGCAACGGCACCGGATGGCCAAGCCGCAACCAGCAGGACAGCGCACAACGCCAGCCACAGCGCGGTGGCACGAAGCGCGTGGCCGCAGACGGCTGGTGCCGTTCGCCAGAAGGGCAGGGGGCCCGCAGGCGTGGTTACTGCCAGCCGAAGCGTTGCTGGGGAGGTCGGGTCGCATGCCATGGCTGCGTGCATAGCACCGTTCACCGCTCGCGGGCGACCCGGTGGCGCCCGTTGGCACCGGCGGCTCGCCCCACCGCCACGCCGGGTGGCCGCGCCGGCGCGCTCGGCATTGCCCCTGCTTCGCCGGGCCCATCGCCCCGGCGCTGCGCAATCGCGCCGGGTCGCAGGGCTCACGCGTCCGTGGCGGGGACCGGCCCCGAACTCGCGCGGTCGACCAGCGAATAGCCGAGCTCCACGCAAGGGTGCGCTTGCCCGCCGCCGGCCGGCGCGGCCTTGCCGATCAGCATGTCGACCGCCGCCGCCGCCATCGCCGCATTGGGCTGGTGAACCGTGGCAAGCTGCGGCCAGGCCATGCGCGCGATCGGCGCGTCGTCAAAGCCGACCACGCTCAGCCGGTCCGGCACCGCGATGCCGTGCCGCATCGCCACCACCAGCGCCGCCAGCGCCATTTCGTCGTTGCTGGCGAAGATCGCGGTGGGCCTGTCCTCGTTTCCGAGGATCGCTTCGGCAGCGGCGAGCCCCGATCTGAACGAGAAATCGCCCTGCATCACCCGACGCGGGGACACGGCGATGCCGGCGGCGGCCAGGGCGTCGTTGAAGCCCTGCCAGCGCCAGACGGCCGCGCCATGCGTCGGATTGCCGCGAACAAAGGCGATGTCGCGGTGGCCGAGCGCCAGCAGCCGCTCCGTCATCTGCCGGGCGGCGCTGCGATCGTCGATGCACACCCGCGGCGCGCGGTCCGGGGCGGTGCCGGGCGCGAGCCGGACGTAGGGAATGCCGTGCTGCTCGAACAGGTCCATGAGGTCGGCCCAGTCACAGGCGGGCGGCGCACCTCGCGCAAGCTGCCATCGACGCGCGCCATCCAGTCGGCGCCCTCGCGATCCACCGCCTCGACCACCAGATGGTGGCTCCACGCGCGGCAGCGCTCCAGCGCGCCCCGCTGGACGTCGGCGGCATAGCCCGACGCCGGATCGTCGAAAAAGATGCCGAGCAGGAACGAGCGCGAACTCGACAGGCCGCGCGCAAAGGCATTGGGGTGGTAGTCGAGCTCGGCCACCACCCGCATCACCGCTTCCCGGATCTCCGGGCGGACATGCTGTTCGCCATTGATCACCCGCGACACCGTCTTGGGCGACACACCCGCGCGCGCCGCCACGTCCTTGATGGTGATCGCCGAGCGCTTCACCCGATCAACGGCAGTCAACCAGCCCTTCTCCCGGCGAGCCCAGCCGGATGCCAGACACGGTGACGTCCAGCCGGCCTGCGGTGGTCATCGCGAAGGGCTGCGCGACCCGGGTCAGATCCGTGCCGGTGAAGCAGCGCAGCGGCACCGCCACCTGGCCCCAGCCGCCGCTCGCCGCCAGCGCGCGTAGTCGGGCGGAGACGTCGCGACCGCCCAGCTGCACCGGCGCGGTCGGGCCTGCGGCGACCTCCATGTCCACGATCACCGCCACGTCGCCATTGGCTTCGCGCGACAGATCGACGGGCGTGCCGACCAGCGCTGCCGTCGCGGATCCATTGCCGGTCCAGGTGATGCGAACCGAATCCTCCTGCGCGTAGCGGTCGGCGGATTGCCGGCTGATCAGGTCAGGGCCCGGATTGGCGGCCGGCTCGCCCGGCGCGCCGATCAGCAGCCGGCGGTCGCCGCCCGGCTTGCCGCGCGCGAACAGCGTGTTGCGGTCGCCGCCCGACCCCGCGCGCACCTCCGGCAGTTGCGCCAGATCGCCGCGATCACGGGTGGTCAGGCCGAAACCGTAGGCGAACAGCGGGTCATAGTTCGCATCGCCGACGTTGAGCGGCGTCTGATCGGGCCGCTTGGGCCAGCTGTAGGGCAGCTTGCCCCGGAATTCGGCCTTGCCGAACAGCACGTCGGCGACGCCTTCGCCTTCCGAGCCCGGCAGCCAGGCGGCGACGAAGGCGTCGGCGGCGTTGAGGTAAGGGTTCACCCATAGAGGGCGCCCGGACAGGAACACCGCCACCACCGGCACGCCAGCGGCCTTCAACCGCTTCATCGTCGCCAGCGTGTCGACCTGCGCGGGATCGTCAAAGGCGACGTCCGTCTTGTCGCCCTGGAACTCGGCATAGGGGTTTTCACCGAAGACCACGATCGCCGCGTCCGGCTTGCCGCTAAAGGAGCCGTCCGCGCTGAGCGTTGCGGTGCCGCCCGCCGCGCGCACCTGCTCCTGGATACCCGTCCAGATTGACGTGGCGTGGGGGTAGTCGGAGGGCAGGGTGCCCGTGCCCTGCCACGACAGCGTCCAGCCGCCCGCCTGCTTGGCGACGTTGTCGGCGCCATCGCCCGCGACCAGGATGCGCGCGCCGGGCTTCAGCGGCAGCACCGAGCCCGCGTTCTTCAACAGCACCAGCGATTCCGCCACCGCCTGGCGCGCGACGGCGCGATGGTCGGCGTTGCCGAGCAGGTCGTATTGCCCCGCGAACGGCCGCTGCGACGGCTTGCCCGCGTCGAAGATGCCGGCGCGGAACTTCACCCGCAGCACCCGGCGCACGGCATCGTCGAGCCGGCTCATCGGGATCGCCCCCGACTTCACCTGCGCCAGCGTTGACTGCCACAACCCCTTCCAGCTGTCGGGCGCCATGTAGATGTCGAGGCCGGCGTTGATCGCCTGCGGGCAGCTGGTGGCGGTGCAGCCCTCCACCTGGGCATGCGCGTTCCAGTCGCCGACGATGAAGCCGTCGAAGTTCCAGCGGTCCTTGATCACTCCGGTCAGCAGGCTGCCGTTGCCGGTCATCTTGCGGCCATTCCAGCTGGAGAAACTGGCCATGATCGACTGCACCCCGGCCTTCAGCGCCGCTTCATAAGGGGGCGCGAACAGCTCGCGCAGCTGCGCCTCGCTCAACTGCGTGTCGCCCTGGTCCTTGCCCTCGTGCGTGCCGCCGTCGCCCAGGAAGTGCTTGGCGGTGGCGATCACGTGGCCGCGTTTCAGCCAGTCGGCGTCGCCGACGCGGCCCTGCAAGCCCTCCACCAGTGGCCCCGCATAGCTCGCCGCAATCTCCGGCCGCTCGCCGAAGCCCTCATAGGTGCGGCCCCAGCGATCGTCGCGCACCACCGCCAGCGTCGGCGCGAACGTCCAGTCGATGCCGGTCACCCGCATTTCCAGCGCGGTGATCGCGCCGATCTTCTGCATCAGCGCGGGATCGTGCATCGCGCCGAGACCCACATTGTGCGGAAACAGAGTCGCGCCGACGATGTTGGAATGGCCGTGCACCGCGTCGATGCCCCAGATCGCGGGGATGCGCGGCAGCTTGGGATCGTCGCTCGTCGACGCTTCCCAGAAGGCATCGGCGAGCGCCAGCCAGTCCTTGGCCGGGGCGTTATACTTGCCGCCCGGATCTGAATTGCCGCCGTTGAACACCGATCCCAGGTGATAGGTACGCACGTCGGCGGCGGTGATGCTGGCGATGTCGCCCTGGATCACCTGGCCGACCTTCTGCTCCAGCGACATGCGCGCAAGCAGCCGGTCGATCTTCGCTTCGGTGGCGGCATCGCGCGGGATGGGCGAGGTCTGCGCCGGCCAGCTCGCCGGGTGGGCGGTGTTGGCGGGCGTGGAGGGGGTGGGGGGCGCTACCTGCGCCATCAACCCGGCCGGCGACACCGCCGCTGCGAGCGCCATCAATCCCACTGCCTTGCGTGCCATCATCCGCTCCTTCAGGCTTTCGGCAACGTTTTCGCTGCCTCGTTGACATCGATGTCGGCCATGGCGATCCAGCCGTCAAGCCGTGAGTCCCGGCAGGGGAGGGAGGGTGCGGGCAGGCGGCTCGCCACATTCCTCGCGCCGGGGCATGACAAAGCCCGCGGGCGGTGACATCAAGACCGAGGCGCTTGCCGCCCGCGTACACTGGAGACCAGCGCACCATGCACATCGATCCCGCGACCGCTTCGTCGGCCGATCCCAATGCCGCGGCCGGCGACGCCGCCCACGGCTATGACGCCCCGGACCTGCGCGTGTTCGTGTTTGCGCTGTTCTTTATCTTCGGCGGGCTCACCAGCCTCAACGACATCGTCATGCCCAAGCTGCAGGAGCTGTTCACGCTCAGCCATGCGCAGGCGAACCTGGTGAATTCGGCATTCTTCCTCGCCTATCTGCTGTTTTCGTTGCCGGCGGCGGCGATCGTGCGGCGTGCCGGCTACATGCGCACAGCGTCGATCGGCCTCTTGACCATGACCGTCGGTTGCCTGCTGTTCATTCCCGCATCCAGCTCCGCGACGTTCGGCATGTTCCTGCTCGCGCTTTTCGTGCTCGGCGCAGGCATCACCATCATCCAGGTGGTCGCCAACCCGCTGATCTCGCTGCTGGGAGCGCCGCGCACGGCGCACAGCCGCCTGACGTTCGCGCAGGCGTTCAACTCACTCGGCACCACCATCTTCCCGCGCGTCGGCTCGACGCTGATCCTCGGCGGCCTGGCAGGCGTCAGCGCCGCATCACTGTCCGGGGCCGCGCTCGACGCCTATCGCACCGAAGCGTCGCGAGCGATCGTGCACACCTACCTCGGCCTCGCCGTCGCGCTGATGGTGATCGCCGCCGTGGTGTGGACGCGCCGCAATCGCCTGCGCGAGGAGCAGGACCAGACCGGTTCGATGTTCCACGCCCTGACGCTGCTCGGCCGGCCGCGCTTCGCGCTCGGTGCCGCCTGCATCTTCCTGTACGTGGGCGCGGAGGTGGCGATCGGCTCCAACCTCGTGGTCTATCTGGCGCAGCCTGGCGTGTGGAATATCTCGCATCAGGAAGCGGGCAATTACGTGCCCTTCTATTGGGGCGGGGCGCTGCTCGGCCGCTTCATCGGCTCGGCGATCCTGCGAACGGTGTCGCCCGGCAAGGTGCTGGCCGCCGTCGGCGCGGCGGCGATCGCGCTGGTGCTGTTTTCCGCCAATGTTGGTGGCGACGCGGCCGGCTGGGCGCTGATCGCGGTGGGGCTGGTGAACTCGATCATGTTCCCCACCATCTTCAGCCTTGCGAGCGAAGGCCTCGGCAAGCGCGCGGCCGAAGGGTCGGGCGTGATCGCCACCGCGATCGTCGGCGGCGCGGTCATCCCGCCGCTGTACGGCAAGCTCGCCGACAGCTCGGGGAGCCTTGCCTTCGCCCTGGTGCTGCCCGCGCTCTGCTATCTGGCCATCATGGCTTACGGCGTGTACGCGCGCCGGCCAGTGGCGGTGGACGCGCGCTAAGAAGCCGGTGCCGCGCGGCTCAGGCGCCGCGCGGCCGCGCTTGCGGTACCGCCCCCAGCTCGCCCGACGCGCGGGCATGACGGCCATAGACCAGCTCGAACAGCGGGCTCGCCATCACCGTCGTGACGATCGCCATCAGCACCAGCATGGCAAACAGTGCCGGGCCGATGATCCCCTTTTGCAGGCCGATGTTGATGATGATCAGCTCCATCAGCCCGCGCGAGTTCATCAGCGCGCCGATCCCCATGGCGGTGCGGCGATCCTCCCCCGCCAACCGCGCGGCAAGGTAGCAGGCGCCGCCCTTGGCCAGCACCGAGGCGGCAAGGATGCCGAGCGCGATGCCCAGCAGAGCAGGTGAGTTCACCATGTCCATGCGGGTGTTGAGGCCCGAATAGGTAAAGAACATCGGCAGCAGCAGCACCACCGTCAGCGGCTCCACCTTGCGCTTCAGCTCGGCCGCGAACAGCCCGCGCGGCATCACCGCGCCGAGCAGGAAGCCGCCGAAGATCGCGTGAATGCCGACCGCGTCCATCAGGAACGCCGACAGGCAGAACAGCGCCAGCGTGATCGCCAGCACCGTCTGGCTCATCTCGCCATCGCGCTCCACCGCGCGCTGCAACAACCTTCCGACGCGCGGGCCCACGACCACGACGATCGCCGTCCACGCAAGGCCGCCGCCGATCGCCAGCACCGCGACTCCCGCGCCGCCGCCAAAGGTCGCCAGCACCACCGCCAGCACGCACCACGAACACGCGTCGTCAAAGGCGCCGGCGGTCAACGACAGCGTGCCGAGCGCGCTGTCGGCAAGCCCGCGCTCGTTGATGATCCGCGCCAGCATCGGAAAGGCGGTGAGCGCGATGCACGCGCCAAGGAACAGGGTCGCGCTCGCCTGACTGATGCCGGCCGCGAACAGGCCAGGGACGTGCAGCAGCAAGGGCGTGATCAGCACCGCGATGGCGAACGGCGCGGTGATGCCCGCGACCGATACCATCGACGCGCTGCGCGCCTTGGAGCGGAAATGGTCGAGCCGCAGGGTGGAGCCGACCAGGAACATGTACAGGCCGACGCCCAGCTGTCCGCCGGCGTACAGGACGCTCTGGGTCGCGCCGGGGAAGATCGCGCCCTGCACCCCCGGCAGGAGCAATCCGAGCAGCGATGGTCCCAGCAAGACGCCCGCGATCATCTCGCCCACCACCTGCGGCTGCCCGATCAGCTTGCGGCCGCACCAGCCGGCCACGCGGCAGGTCAGCAGGATCACGGCGAGCTGCAGAAAAAAATGCACGGAGAAGTCGCCGGGCGTGTAGCTCGACACCGTCGCCGCCGCAGACCCATGCGGCGCCAACGCATTCCTTGACGTTGCCACGACATCGTTGACCCAGTCACTCACAGCCTGCTCCTTCCCGGGGACGTGTCCATCGCTTGGTATTGACGTGCAAGGAGCGCACCTGCCAGCGGTGCGCAACCGCAATGTGGCGTTCCCTCCCGGCAAAGTTTCTCTTGAACCGGGCAAAGGCGAATTGGCCGGGAACGGGCGCGTTGCCCCATTAGGCCGCGAGCCATGACGCACGAATCCACGCCCGATCTGGCAATCGTTTTCGAACATCCGCAATGGTTTCAACCGCTGTTCGCTGCGCTCGACCGGCGCGGCATCGCCCACGTCGCGCTGCACGCCGACGGCCACTGCTTCGACCCCGCGGAGACCATCGTGCCGGCGCCGGTGGTGTTCAACCGCATCGCCATGTCGAGCTTCCTGCGCGCGCCGGAGCATCCGATCTTCTATGCGCAGGCGTTGATGGTGCACTGGGCGGCGCGTGGCGCACGGGTGATCAACGGCGCCGAGGTGCTGGCGCTCGATGCGTCCAAGGCGCGGCAACTGTCGCTGCTCGCCGGGCTTGGCCTCGCGGTGCCCGCCACCCGCGTCGCCCACCGTGCCGCCGACCTCGTCACGGCAAGCGAGGGCCTGCGCTTTCCCCTGGTGGTCAAGGCCAACATCGGCGGATCGGGGGCGGGCATCATCCGCTATGATTCCGCCGAGCAGCTTGCCGCTGCGGTGGCGGACGGCACCGTGCCCGACAGCATCGACCGGGTGCTGCTGGTGCAGGAATATGTGCCGGTACGCGGGGGCGCGATCACCCGTATCGAGACGCTCGGCGGCAAGTACCTCTACGCGCTCGACGTCGATGGCGGCGGTGGCTTCGATCTGTGTCCCGCCGACGTCTGCCTTGTCGCGCCGGGCAAGCCAACCGTCACCGTTTCCCGCGCCAATCCCGCGCCCGAGCTGATCGCGGCAGCCGAGCGGATCGCTCAGGCGGCAGGCATGGACGTCGGCGGCGTCGAGGTGATGATCGACGACCGCGACGGCACGCCACGCTTCTACGATATCAATGCGCTGTCCAACTTCGTCGCCGATCCGTTGAACGTCCTCGGCTGGGATCCCCACGAGCGGCTGGTGGATTGGCTGCAAGGCGTGATCGGAAAGGTGCAGGCATGAGGTACGGTTACTGGATGCCGGTGTTCGGCGGCTGGCTGCGCAACGTCGCGGACGAGGGGATGGAGGCGAGTTGGCCTTACGCCCGCGACCTCGCCGTGCGCGCCGAACAGATCGGCTATGACCTGACGCTGATCGCGGAATTGAACCTCAACGACATCAAGGGCGTGACCGCGCCGGCGCTTGACGCCTGGTCGACCGCGGCGGCAATCGCGGCGGTGACCAAGACGCAGGAGCTGATGGTCGCGGTACGGCCCAACTTCCACCAGCCGGCGCTGTTCGCGAAGGCGGCGGCGAACATCGACCGCATTTCGGGCGGGCGGCTCAGCCTCAACGTCGTGTCGTCGTGGTGGGCCGACGAGGCGCGGCAGTACGGGCTTCAGTTCGACCAGCACGACGATCGTTACGCGCGCACCGCCGAGTGGCTTGAGGTGGTCAAGGGACTGTGGAGCGAGGAGCGGTTCTCGTTGGAAGGCCGCTTCTACCGCACGAAGGAGGCGATCTGCTCGCCAAAGCCGGCGCACATGCCGGTGCTCTATGCCGGCGGCGAGAGCGAGGCGGCCAAGACGATGATCGCCCGCCAGTGCAGCGCTTATGTGATGCACGGCGACCCGGCCGACGCGATCGCGCCCAAGATCGCCGACATGCGCGCGCGGCGCGAGACTGCGGGAGGATCGCCGATGACGTTCGGCATGGCAGCCTATGCGATCGTCCGCGACAGCGAGGCGGAGGCGAAGCGCGAGCTCGCCCGCATCACCGACGTCACCGAGCTACCGGCCGGCTACGCCAATTTCAACCAGTGGCTGTCGGGCACGCAGCTGGAACGCGAACTGAAGATCCAGGAATATTCCGTGTCCAACCGCGGCCTGCGACCCAATCTGGTCGGCACCCCCGAACAGCTCAAGGAGCGGATTGCCGAATACGAAGCGGCTGGCCTCGACCTGCTGCTGCTCCAGATGAGCCCACAGAAGGAGGAAATGGAGCGCTTCGCCGCGCAGGTGATCAACGGCTGATCAGCTGGGGCTAGCCGAGCACCAGCAACGCCAGCCCGCAGATCGCGGCGGTAACGCCGCTGGCGCAGCACAGCACCGTGCATTCGCATCGGCACAGGCCGGATTCGAACCGTTCCATTGCACCTCTCCTTTGCCGATCTTGCGTCGGCGGGGGGAAAGGCTATCACACCCTGCGCTACTCGCAAGAGGGAGCCGCGACACATAGCCCTTCCGACCCCTTCGATGCCGACCCGCTGGTCCGACTCGGCGAAGAGTTCGATGCCGGCGCACGCGGTACGGGCCACCGCTTCGTCATCGCCGCTGCCTTGCCGGCAGGTTGTCGCCCTGGTGGACCACCGCGCCGCCGGCGCCGTTCTTGTTGAAGAACACGAAGTCGGCATCCGAACGGACTTTCCCCGACTCGTTCAGCACGAACGCGCTGGCATCGAGGCCGAAGTCGGCACCATCGGTGGTGCGCGTGGTCATCCCAAGCCCATCAGGACCTTTGAAAGGTCGGGCTCTTCCCTGGAGAGGCTGACAGCCGCCCTTTGACAGGCTAACGGACGTGGTTCTTGCTCCTGCACGTGATCGTCAAAGGCGGAGGCATTCGCCGGTCGGGGCTATCGGGTTGACGTCCTCTATGGGCGCTGGATCCCGTCGTTCGCGGCGGTTCGCGCTCAGCGAGGCGAGGAAGGCGAGGCCGATGAAGCCGGCGCCGATCAGCCCTGTTACCGTCTCGGGCACCTCGACGCGAATGGAGATCAGCATGATCGCCGCCAAAGCGATGATCGCGTAAAAGGCGCCGTGCTCCAGATACCGATACTCGGTCAGCGTGCCCCGATCTACGAGCATCACCGTCAGCGACCGCACAAACATCGCGCCGATGCCGAGGCCGAGGGCGATGATGAACAAGTTGTTCGACAGCGCAAAGGCGCCGATCACCCCGTCGAAGGAGAAAGAGGCATCGAGCACCTCCAGATACAGAAAGGCTGCCAATCCCGCTTTGGCGACCGCACCCGCAGCGACTGCACCCGGCCCAGTGTCTCCCTCGTCGTCGTCGCTATCCTTCTCCAGCATCGCGCCGATCGCCTGCACGCCGATGTAGGCAACCAAGCCGAACAGACCGGAGGTGAGAAAGGTCATCGCCTCGGCAGGTTCTACCAGCCGGGAAATGCCGTACAGCGCCAGCAGAACAATGCCGATCGCCAGGCCGGGAATGCGCGACACGCCTGAGAACGGCCGCTCGACCATGCCGATCCAGTGCAACTCCTTTTCCCCATCGAGAAAGAAGGTGAGACCGACCATCGCCAGAAAGGCGCCGCCAAAGCCGGAGATGCCAACATGCGCGCCGGTGATGATCCGCTCGTAGGAAACCGGATCGGTTGCCGCGAGGGTCAGTGCATCGATCGGGCCGAGCTGCGCTGCGATGGCGACGATCACCAGTGGGAAGATGATGCGCATGCCGAACACCGCAATCAACACGCCCCAGGTGAGAAAGCGCCGCTGCCACACGGGCGTCATGTTGCGCAGCACCGTGGCGTTGACTACCGCGTTGTCGAACGACAGCGAGACTTCCAGAACGCCGAGGACGAGCACGATCCACAGGATGCTCAGCGTGCCGACCACGGCATGCGTGATCGTCCAACCCAGCCAGGCGCCGATCGCTAGACAGAGCGCCGTGAAGGCAAAAGATCCCTTGAAATACCCGAACATTGCGCCCCCGTTCACCGGCCTCGACTGCCGCCTTTATCGTATCGTGTGACGTCAGTCCTTGCGTCCGGCTACCCAGCGCAATCCCCAGCCGAGCCGTTCGTCGAGTACCTGCTGATCGCGGAAATATTCAACGATGCGCGTTGCTTTCAGCCGCCCGCCGTCATTCTCGACTCCGACGACCCGCAGACCCGGCGGTCGGCGAGAGACAGTCACAACCGTGGTCGTCGCAAAGGTCGCGTCCGGTAGATTCCGCCAAACACCGGTCGTCGACCTCACATGAACAAGCGACTGGTTGGAAAGCGGCAAATCGCTTCACGTCCAGGCGACCGTCATTTCCTGATCGCGGACGTTCGCGACTATACCTTGGCCGCGACAGCGTCGAGCTTCCTTCGCGCGAGACGCATTGCCCCGCCGATCGCACCCGCAATTGCCGGCACGAGCGCGGCTGTGGGCAGGGCAACGGCTGCGCTGCGCCGCGCCGATAGCCAGCTCCCCAAGCCCACTGCCGCGCCGAGCAGCACACCCTCAGCGCCTCCGGTAATATCGCCCGGAGACTGGCCGAGCAGCAGGTTGAAGGTATCGGGTCCCAACAGCTTGACCGTGCCGCCCACGATCAGCCCGCCCAAGGCGCCGCCCAGGATGCGCCAGGGCCGGCCGCGCACGAAACCGGCGGCGGCAATGCCGAAGCTCACCCCGGCGCCACCCACCAGCGCGGCGACGATCGTCAGCCAGAGCAACACCAGCAGCACCGGTAGGCCGCTCGTTCCGGCCCCAAGCGCCTCGGAAGCGCCGATCGAGCCGTAGAACAGGCCACCGGCAACACCGGCGACTGCGCCGCCTAGCGTCCCGGCGCCACCTGTTACGGAGAAGTCCCGCAAGGAATAGCGTTCGATCAGTACCCTGTCGGTCGCGCTGACGTCAGGCTCCGCCGCTGCAAGCCCTGTTTCCCACCTCACCGGGGCCACGAAGCGGTATCCGTGCTTGGGCACCGTTTCGATAAAGCGCGGCTTGGCCGCGTCGTCACCGAGCTGCCGGCGGAGATTCCTGACACACTGGGTCAACGTTTTGTCCGTGACCGGCACCCCCCGCCAAACCTCCTCGATCAAGCGGTCCTTGGAAACGAGCCGGCCTGCATGGTTCACGAACAGCACGAGCGCGTCGAGATAGCGGGCGCCGACATCCACCGGCGCATCGCCGCGCCGCAGCCGGTGGAGGATCGCCGCGTGGACGATTGCGGGACTGCTGTTGCTGCTGCCGCTCGCTGCCATGCAGGTGACGGACGAGGTGAACTGGACCGCGTCCGACTTCGTGTTCGCCGCCGTGCTGATCGGCGGCGTCGGTCTGGTGCTTGAACTCGCCGTACGAAGCACGCCAAGCGCCGCCTATCGCAGCGGCGTCGCCGTGCTCGCGGCGGCCAGTTTCCTGCTGATCTGGATCAACGCTGCGATAGGGATCGTCGGCAACGAAGACAATCCGCTCACCTGCTCTACGCCGGGGTGATAGCGGTTGCGCTGGTCGGTGGAGCGGCGGCGCGGTTCCGTGCGCGAGGCATGGCGCAGGCGGTCGCGGCTGCCGCCGTGACGCAGGCGCTGTTGAGCATGGTCGCGATAGTTGCCGGGCGCAACGAACTTCCGGGCGCGATCGGCCTCGTGCTGCTCAACGCCTACTTCGTCGCGCTGTTCGCCTGGTCGGCCTGGCTGTTCTACAAGGCCGCCGCCGCTGGTCGGGGGGCTGCGCCGGTCGGCTCCTGAGACAGCCCCATGCGAGCTCTACCGGCCGGGTTCATGCCCGCTCTGACGACGAGAGGGCCGTTTCATGTCGTGCAACATCATCGCGACCATCGCGCGCGGCGCCGCTGCCGCCATCAATGTCACTTCGTCGCCTGCCGCCGCAACAGCCTCGGCCGAACCTGCCGAATTGGGACGCGACGCCGCGGCAATCATTCAGCCCTGCCTGCATCGGGTGAGTGTCGCCCGATCGCTTCGCAAGCGCAAGCATGCCCGGTCCGGGTGCGTCAGCCGGCGGACAGCTTTCCTGGGACCCCGTCGAAACCTATTCGGGTACCAGCCCCGTGCAGCCGGGCGACGACGCCCTGCGTCACCTGGGCAAGCGCTTCTTCGGAAAAGAACCCGCCGGGCACGAGGCAGCGATCGATGAGCACACGGCGAAAGGCGGCAAAGGTTTCCGCATCGGGCCTGCCGGGATCACGCCAGAAATCGTCCAGCCTCCCCTGGAAGGTTACCCCCTCTATGTCGTAAACGGCCTGGCCCAGCACGATCACCGGCACGCCAAGCGCCAGCGCCAGCGTTCCGCTGGTGCTGTTGATCGTCACCATGCCCTTTGCCCGGCGGGCAACCGGGACGATGTCGCCACTTTCCATGTAATCGACACGGTCCGCGATGCCGTGAAGCGCGGCGAGCGAAGCCGCTTCGCCTCGCCAATCGCGAACCCCGTTGTCCAGCGGATGCTCCTTGACCACCAATCGCAGCGAGGCAGGCGCATGTGCGGCAAAGGAGCGGATCACCATGCGCAAGGCATCCGCCACCCCCGCAAAGGAAGAATGCAGCCGGATCTGCGCATCGGAATCGAGCTGAAGCGGAAACAGCATGTAGGGGGCGCCGCCATCTTCCAGGCCGGCGACCAGGGCCTGGGACCGCGCGTCCGCCTCCTTGCGGCGCCGCAACCGCCGAACCCAGCCGACGCCCTCCACAAGCGGATGCCAGGGGCGATGGTTCTTCCAGTACGGATATCGCCATCGGGTGAACACGTCGGCGATGTTGTAGGCGACCGCCTCCAGCGCGCGGCGGCGAAAGGACGAGGGCACCTGGCGGTGCTCCGGCAGCGGCAGGAGGGACGCCGCTTCTGCCCGGTACCAGGCCGGATCGCGGGGGAGGCTGGAATGGCCGTTTACCCCGCCTGCCTCGAACGTCACCCAATCGGGCCGGATATACCCTTCCTCGAAGACATGAACGGGTACGTGCAGCTCGCGACACGTCTGGATGGCGGCCATGTGCAGCGGACGGCAATCGCCGAACAGCACCACGTCCTTGATGCCGTGCTCGCGGATCATCCCCGCCAGCGCGGCCGGCCAGTCTTCAAGGCTGCCCCGATAATCGATGCCGTTCGGCAGGCGCCAGAACAGCCGGTCGCCGCCATTGAAATTGACCTTGTAGACGCGGTAGCCGCTACGCCGGAGGGCCTGGCCGACCCGGCGAAAGAGCGGCCCCATCAGCCCCTGCAGGAGCAGTATGTTACGCGGGGCGAATGGCTGCGCCGCAACCTCCGACGAGGTCGAAGGGTTGGCGAGCAGATCAGGCATCCGGCAGTCCTTCACTCACATCGTGGTACAGGCGATAACGGCGCGCTGCGGCATCGCCCTTGCTCGGTCACTGCCATGAAGTGCCCGGAACAGGGCGCTAGATAGACCCCTCTCTCAAGGCAAGGACATCCTGCCGCGACAGCATTGATTTCGCCTGCTATCCTGTTGCATCCGTACCACTCCCGCGTACCCACGCAGGATGATCCAAAAGGTTGGCAAGCGGCGGAACTGTGGCGATCGGTGCCGTTTCTCTTCTGGTAACAATGGCCGCATCCCTGTTGCTGGACGGGGTCGTGCGGCCGCGACGGAGGCGCCGGCTGGTCTGGGAGCGAAGCTGTCGGGGCCTGATCCTGCACCTGTTGGTGATGACCGGCCTGTTCGGCCTTTTTCTCGCTGTTTCGGGCAGCGTTCCGGTCGCGGGGGCGCTTGCCATCGCTCTCCAGCTTGTGTTCGTCATCGCCTCCAACGCCAAATATGCCATGCTCGGCGAAGCGCTGCTGTTTTCGGATTTGTCCTTGTTCGCCGGACTCGTCCGCCATCCCGGCTTTTACCTGACCGCCCTTTCCGCACGCCAGAAAGCCGGTGCAGCCGTTGTCGCGTCGGGCCTGCTGCTGGCTCTTGCATGGCTGTTCGTGCCGGATACCCTGCCGCATGTCGCAGGAACTGGCTTGTTGCTGGCGGCAACAGGAGCAATCGCCGGTCTGCTCCACGGCCGGGCCTGCGCGGGGTTGGCGCGGACCCCTGACATGCCTGCCGATCTCGTCCGGCACGGCCTGGCGGCCACACTTCTGCTCTATTGGCTGCGCTGGCGCGAGACGCCCGATCCCCCGGCCTGCCCCGCCAGGGCAGGTGGGGAAGTGGCGCGTGCCGCAGACCCTGAACTGCCCGAGCTGATCGTGGTCGTGCAGTGCGAGTCCTTTGCCGATCCCGTCGAGTTGACTGGGGATGGCCGGCACGCTCTGCCCGGATTGACGCGGGCAAGAACGATGGCTTGGCAATGGGGCGACCTCGCCGTCAGCGGCTTCGGCGCCTACACGATGCGAACGGAGTTCGGCGTGCTGTTCGGTCGCAGCGAGGACGCGCTCGGCTTTCGCCGCTACGATCCTTTCCTCACCGCACCGGGAGAAGCCTCGTACGCCTTGCCGGCCAGGCTTGGCGCATGGGGCTATCGCTCCCTTTTCGTGCATCCGCACGATCTGCGCTTCTACGGGCGCGATCGGCTGATGCCGGCCATCGGCTTTCATCGGCTGGTTGGGGAAGAAAGCTTCCCGCCCGTGGCGCCCGGCAGCGGCCGCTATGTCGATGACAGGACGCTTGGCGGGTCGCTCGGCGCGCTGGTCGACGCCGCCACGGGACCAACGCTCATCTATGCCGTGACGATGGAAAATCACGGTCCTTGGACGAAGGACCGGGTGTCGGGCTCGCCTGGCGGCATGGACGCCTATCTGCACCATGTCCGCAGCAGTGACGCCATGTTGACGAACCTGATCGACCATCTGATCCGGGCCGGGCGGTCGGCCCTGCTGGTTTTCTTCGGCGATCACCGGCCGAGCATTCCCGGTGTGCTGGAGCCGGCTCCTGTCCGCCACACTCCCTATGCCATGCTGCGCTTCTCGCCGTGCGGGAAGGTGGTCACGAACGGCAATGGCCGGGTCGACCGGACACCCGACAAACTGCACCACGCCATCCTGCACGTCGCGGGGATGGGCAGGGACGAGACGACCGGGCACCAACCCCGATCCGCCTTCACCCCGCCGGGGGCCGGAGGCTGAGCAGCAGCCGATCCCGCAGTCGTGCGGGCAGCAGGTGATCCACCAACCGCAACAGCGCAAAGGGCCAGGGCAGGACCAGGTGCGCGCGTCCTTGCGCGCTGGCGTTCGCGATCCTCGCCGCGACATAGGATGGCTGCACCAGCAGGCGTCTGGGGGCAGGCACCGTCCGCCCGCCCGGTGTATCGATGAAGCCCGGCGATGCCAGCAGGACACGGACGCCATGGGGTGCCATCCCGATCCGGAGCGCCTGGGCGAAGCGGGCAAGACCCGCCTTTGACCCCGCATAGGCCGTGGCGAAGGGCAGGGCATGAAAGGCCGCGGCCGAACCGATCAGGATGATGTGCCCACGCCCTCGAACGGCCATCCTGTCCGCCAGTGCCGAGGCCATGGCGCTTGGCGTGACGAAATTCACGACGCCCAACCGCACGATCCGCGCCGGATCTTCCACCCGCTCGTCCGCGGCCTGGACATCGCCCAGCCCGGCCGCCAGCACGGCGATGTCGATCGCCCCGGCCGCTTCCTCCTCGCCGATCGCGGCAATCGCCGCTGCACTGTCGACAAGGTCGAGCGAGCGGATCGCGACCGTCGCACCGGCGCGCCGGCAATCGCCAGCGACGGCCTCAAGCCGCTGTCGATCACGGCCCCATAGCAGCAGCGTGCTGTCCGGGCCGGCATAATGGCGGGCGATCGCAGCCCCCAGTCCGCTTGATGCGCCGGTTATGAGAATTCGCGGCATTTTGGCTCGACATTGAGTATCTCGACCGGAGGCTTTCGGTTCAAATGACCCTTGTTCAATGGAACTCTTGTTACCCTTCATATCGGGGCAGATTGACTGTAAGAGCCGGCCTCGGTCCATAGCTAGGGCAATGAGTATGCGTCGACCAGCCCGAAGGCCGATCTCCAAACCGGGACCGGACGGCGCGTATCCGCAGCGTTTGAAGCTGTTCCGCAGCGATCGGCTGGAGCGTCTGACCGTGCTGTCGCCGCGCACCTTTGTGTCGATCTGGGCCGCGCTGCTCGTGCTGGTGTTATGGGCGGGTTTGGGCACGACGAGCGCTGCTGCCTGGATCGGGCTGGTGCTGCTCGGCCTGCTCGTCTGGTCGCTGTTCGAATATTGCATGCACCGCTTCATCTTTCACCTGAAGCCGCAGTCGGATTTCGGCCGGTGGCTGGGTTTCGTGATGCACGGCAACCATCATGACGATCCGAACGACCCGCATCGCAGCATGATGCCGCCCATTGTCAGCGTCACATGGTCGGCCGCCATATGGGCGGTGTTCGTTCTGCTGTTCGGGAAGGTGGGGTCCGTCCTCTTCCTGGGCTTCGTGATCGGCTATGTGACGTACGACAGCGTCCACTATGCCTGTCACCAGCTGCCGGTACGGAGCCGCTTCCTGCGCGAGCTTCGCCGGCATCACCTCCGGCACCATTTCGGCCGCCAGGAGGGCAATTACGCGATTACCGCCATCTTCTGGGACCGCGTGTTCGGTTCCCATGTCGGCTCCAAGGCCGCGTCGGTGGCTGCGGGTCGCGCCAAGGCTTAGCGGGAACCTTTCGTCAGGCGTCCCTGCAGCTGCCGTATGCGGGTCACCCAGCCAAGCCGGTTGGTGGCGTCGCCGGCCGCCATGCGCCCGATCAGCGTTTCAGGCTCGCAGGGCAGGCGCGTCACGGGATCGAGGTAGCGCGGATAAAGGATCAGCACCGCCGCGACAAGCTGGTCGAGCGTCAGCCGGCGTCCTCGCCGTTCGGGCGCCGGCATCAGGTCGGTCGTCAGGCCCCAGCCCGCGTAGAAGGGCATGCCGTGGCATGTGACGTCGCGGCCGCGCAGCAGCGCCTCGAAGCCCGTGAGCGATGTCAGGACATGCACCGCATCGACCCGGTCGAGCAGGTCGGCCATGCTGCCCCCGCGCACGACGCGGTCGGCCAGGTTCAGCGCGTCGGCATCGCTCACGGCGCCCTTGCGGTGCCCCGCATCGACATCCGGATGCGGCCGGAACCAGATCTCCGCGTCCGGCTCCAGTGACCGCGCACGACGCAGCAGTTCCCGGTTGCTGGACAGCCCCCCTCCGCCGAGCCGCACGGACATGTCATCCTCGACCTGCCCGGGTACGAGCAGGAGGCGGCGCCCGGGCTGGCGGTGCGGCAGGGCCTGCTCGCCTGTTCCCCCGTATTTGCTAATCCTCCCGGCCAGGATCGCCGCACGAAGCTGCGCGGCGCGCGCCAGCAGCGGCGCGGCGAAATCGGCGCCGGCGAGCATGGTTTCCAGGTCGCTGGCGCGGTTCGGATCGTAATGAATGCCCTGCCGGTCGACGGTGACGGAGGAGGGGGGCACCAGATCACTTCCCAGCCCGACCGAGCGGACGAAACCGTCCTCCACCCGGACAAGCGGCACGCCCATGGTCTCCGCCTGCCAGACCATGGCGGCCGACATGCGCGACGGCCATATCGCCACCGCGCCGTTGCGGCGCGCGGCGTGGGCGATGGCCCGCCCCTCCGACCGGAAGAAGCGCAGCCGGCTGTGGGGAGACCAGAGAAAGCGCGCGATCTCGTGCCGTTTCCACCACGCCATGCCGCACGCCGCAACAATGTCGCGATTGGCGTCGATGATCCGGCGCCAATGGCCGAGCTGGGCCACGATCGCCTCGGCGTCGGATTCTTTCCCGGTGAACGGATCGCGATAGCAGGGGGCCAGCAGATGGTACGCGACGCACCGGCGAAGTCGCTCTCCGTCCATGCCGGGCGCGCCATAGGTGCCCGGCGACAGGAACTGCACGCGGCATCCGGCGATTTGGGCAAGGGCCGCCCATTCGTCATCACCATGCGCCAGTAGTTGCATATCTCCCTGCAGCAGCGACCAGGGATCCACACCGCCGAACACTACCGATCGGATCCCAAGGGCCTCCACCTCGGCATGGCCGGCGCGGCGTGCGGGCAGAAGCCAGACGGCGGCGTTCCGCTCCGCCTCCTCCAGACCCGCCCGTAGCAATCTGGCTTCAGAAACGGATCGCGCACGGACGATCAGCCGCAACCCGGCCGGATCCACGGGTCTTGCCCAGAAGGTGCCGCCAACCCGCGCCTCGCGCATGGCTGCGAAGAGGCGGTCGACCGCGACATTCTCGACATTTGGTAGGGCTGCCGCCTTCGCCAGCGACACGGCAGGGCCGGGGAAAGGGGGCGCGCGGAGCAGCAGATGACCCGCGCGGGGCGTTTCGGCGGACATGGCGTCAGTTGGCCGGGCCGGCAGGACGCGCCGGGGCGGCCGCGGTCTTCAGCCCGACATCGACCCAGGGCTGGCCAAGCACCCTCCGCAGCCGGTCCCTGACCGACCAGGCGATCGGGGCACGGCGTTCGGCGATGCCCGGCAGGCTGAGCGGATCCAGCCCCGCCCAGGGAAGGAAGGGATTGCGCCGGCCATAGCTCCAGATCTCGATCCGCGATGACGGCCGCACCGATGGCCCGCGCGCATGGAAGCCCGATGTGTCGGCCACCACCAGCGTGTTAGCGGGGACCGCAAAGGCCCGCGGCGCCGGAAGGTCGAGGCCGGCAAGCTCCCCGGCCCCGATCCGCAGCGATCCTCTCGATGACAGCCGGTCGAGTTCGGTTCCGGCGCGGACGCTGCGCTCCCGTTCCCAGGCCAGCCGTTCGGGCGTCATCCGGTGCGAGCCGGGGACATAGACGAACGGCCCCTCATCCTCGGCCACGTCGGTCAGGAACAGCCAGGCCTTTACGGTTGCATGAAACGTATCGGCGTGGAGCGCGGTCTGGGGATCGGGCCCGGCATCGTTCACCTGGGCAAGAATGGTCTGGAGATAGGCGATCGGCTCGCTGTTGAAGCTGCCGACATAGCGCATAAGACCGCGCCATTCGGCGCTGCCGATCAACGCGGCCACGGCCGGCATCGCCGCCAGCGCGTGGCCGTCCAGGGCGATGCGCCGCGTGATCGTGTCCCCTTGCAGCATCTCGCGCGCGGGTGCGGCGTGGCTGAGCGCCTGCCGTCCGAGCTCGGCAAAGGCGTCGGGCGGGAGGAAATCCGGCTTCAGCACGAAACCGTCTCGGTCAAAGGCTGCGCGGTCCTCCGGCGACACCAGATGAGCCAGCCTCCTGCGCCGCTTGTCGGCAAGCATCGCCGCCACGCGGACCCTGGTGACATGCAGCCCGCAGCGGTTGAGCAGGGGAGATCCGATAACGGGATTGTCGCAGAACGCCTTGGCTCCGGTCGACAACTGCGCAACCCACCAGGGGAGCAGGAGGTAACGAGCCGGGTTCATGGCCGACCTCTCACCGAGTATACGGTTGCGCGCAAGCACCCCTGTGGGTCAGGGCCGCTGGTCCCAGGCGGCAAGCTGCAAGCCGTTATCCGCAACCCGGATGATGCCGAAGGCGCCGGTCCGCAGCTTCAGGGTCGGCAATTGCCGCGCCTGCATCGCCAGCTCCGGGTTGGCGAGCAACGCGAAGCGGGCGGCGCCGTTGCTGGTCACGAGCAGGACCGTGTCGTCGTCTCGCGGGGCGAAAAGGGCGCGCCAGCCCTCGATCCGGGCCTCGCGATCCGCCGTCCAGCCATCGGGCGCCACGCCGCGCTTGTCCCAGGTAGCCAAGGCATCGGTACCGACCCGCGCGACGACGTCGCGCTCCGGTCTGTCCTCGTCGACGCCATGGTCGATCTCGGCCAGGAGCGCCGATGGTTCGACGGGCGGAGGGTCGGTCTGCGCCGCCCGGACGATATCGGCCGTTTCGCGCGTGCGCCGGAGGGGAGAGCAAAGGATCCGGCCGAAACGCCATCCCTGTTCGGCGAACCAGATACCCAGCCTGTGCGCCTGATCCTGCCCGGAGGGAACAAGGGGCAGATCGGTTCGGGCACCGATGCGACGCGGGGGCTCGTCTGCGGCAAAGGTGTTGCCATGACGTACGATAACAAGCGTCCGGCTCACGGGAGGTAAGGGTCGCCGAAGCGGCCGATCAGGTCCTCGGCAAGCGCCACATCCTCGCTTGTGTCGATGCCCGACATGGCATGGGCTATCGAGGCAACCTCGATCGTCTGGATGGCGAGGCCCATTTCCAGGAAGCGGAGCTGCTCCAGCCCTTCCAGGCGCTCATGGGGCGTGGGCGGTGTTGCTTCGAACCGCTCCAGCGCCTCCAGCCGATAGGCATAAAGGCCGAGATGGCGAAATACCGGCGACAGCGGCCCTTCGGCCCGAAGCGCAGCCTCTTCGCGGATTGCGGGAATGATCGCCTTGGAGAACCAGAAAGCGCGCCCGTCCGCATCTCTGGCGCAGGTGGTGCCGCTGAACGGGGAGCACGCCTTGTGCGTCCGCATCGCATCGAGCGCCGGCCAGTCGAGCCGCACGACGGGCGTTACGCAGGCGGCCCCGCTCTGCCGTGCGGCCGCGATCAGGGTGGCGACCATGTCCGCCGGGATGAAGGGAGCATCGCCCTGCAAGTTCACGACGATGTCGGGTCGGGAATGGTGCAGCACCGCAGCCGCATAGGCCCGGCCGGAGCCCGAGCTGATGTCCGGCGACGTCATCGCGACCGGGCACCCCAATTCCCGCGCATGAGCGGCGATGCGGGGATCGTCCGTCGCGACCACCACCTCGCAGTTGCCCGCCAGCGCGGCAGCCCTGCGCGCGATGCCGGCGACCCGCTCCAGCAGCGTGCGTCCGGCGATGCTGACGAGCGGCTTTCCCGGTAGCCGCTTCGACCCGAAGCGTGCCGGGATGACAAGGAGATCGCTCACTCGTCCCGCGTCGGTCAGGCCACGCCGGCCCGCAGCAGGTCATGAAGGTGAAGGGCGCCGATCGGCTTGCTCCCCTCGCATATGAACAGGACCGTGATGGCATTGTCGTTCATGATCCGCAGCGCATCGGTCGACAGGGTCGATGCGGGAACGGCCAGCGGATTGGGCGTCATATGCACCTCAATGGCGTCGTGGAGGTGCTTCGATGCAAAGGAACGGCGCAGATCGCCATCGGTGAAGGCACCGACCAGTTTGCCCTCGTCATCCACGACGGCCGTGGAGCCATAGCGTTTGCGGCTCATCTCGAACGTCGCGTCCATCAGCGTGGAGCCGACGCGAACCACCGGCACTTCGTCCCCACGCCCCATCAGCTGCTCAACGGTGGTGAGTCTGGCGCCCAGGCGCCCGCCCGGGTGAAAGGTAAGGAAGTCCGATTCCGAAAAGCCGCGCCGCTCGATCAGCGCAATGGCCAGCGCGTCGCCGAGCACGGCCTGAACCGTGGTGGAGGAGGTGGGCGCGAGCTGATTGGGACACGCCTCTTGCACATGGGGCAGCATCAGGCAGATGTCCGCCGCCTTGCTGGCCGTGCTGTCCGGCCTCGCGGTCGCCACGATGAGCTTCACGCCGAAGCGGCGGCAATAGGCAATGATGTCGCCCAGCTCGACGGTCTCGCCGGACCACGAAAGGGCGAGCACGACGTCATCAGAGGTGATCATCCCCAGGTCGCCATGGCTCGCTTCGCTGGGATGAAGAAAGAAGGCGGGGGTGCCGGTCGAGGTCATCGTCGCCGCGATCTTGCGCCCGATGATCCCGCTCTTGCCCATGCCGGTCACGATCAACCGGCCGGAAATGGTGGCAATGGTCGTCACCGTTCGCGCAAACGCATCGCCCAGCGTCGACTCCTCCAGCGCGGTGGCCAGGACATGCAGCGCTTCCTGCTCGATGCGAACGGTTTTGAGGGCAGATGCCAGGGCCGGATTTCGGGTCCGGCGCATCTCCACTAAACGCATACACCCACCTCTATCCCGGCCTGCCACAATCTCTATGGCGAGACCGTCCTTCAGAAGGTACATGCCGCGCATGTGCCCTCGGATCGGGCGCTTTGCCAGAGGAAGTACCCTTCGGTCCAACGCAATGTTCCGCGAAATCTTTGCAGGTTTGGAGGGATTTGCGACCGATTGAAGCTCAAGGGGTAGTGAGTGGAATGCGGTTGTGCGGCAAGGTGATCGGCCCGGCGGAACCCCTGTTCCTGATCGCGGGTCCATGCGTCATTGAGAGTGAAGCGCTCGCGCTTTCCACTGCAAAGGCACTGAAGGACCTTGGGGACAGGTTAGGTATCCTGCTGATCTTCAAGAGTTCTTTCGACAAGGCCAATCGCAGTTCCGGCCTGTCCTTTCGGGGCCTGGGAATGGACGAGGGCCTGCGCATCCTTGCCAAGGTACGCGCGGAGATCGGCGTACCGGTCCTGACCGACGTGCATACCGCGGAACAGGTGGGTTCCGTCGCGGAGGTGGTGGACATGCTCCAGACACCCGCCTTTCTCGCCCGCCAGACCGACTTCATCGAGGCCGTCGCGGCCAGCGGCAAGCCGGCCAACATCAAGAAGGCGCAGTTCATGGCGCCGGGCGACATGAAGAACGTCGTCGACAAGGCGCGCGGTGCAGCCACGGCCGCGGGCTGCAATCCCGACAGCTTCACCGTGTGCGAGCGCGGCGTTTCCTTCGGCTACAACAACCTGGTTTCCGACATGCGGAGCCTCGCGATCATGCAGGACACCGGCTGCCCCGTGGTGTTCGATGCCACCCATTCGGTGCAGTTGCCGGGAGGGCGGGGGGACCGTTCGGGCGGCCAGCGCGAATTCGTGCCCGTCCTTGCGCGTGCGGCCGTGGGGGCGGGCGTGGCGGGGCTGTTCATGGAAACGCACCCCGATCCCGACAACGCCCTGTCGGACGGCCCCAATGCATGGCCGCTCGACGCGCTCGAGCCGCTGCTGCGCCAGTTGCTGGCGATCGACGCCGTGGTGAAAGGCCATGCAAATGGGGGTGAGAACACCTTTCCATAAGCGCCCATCGCGACGACTGGCGCCTGGTTGGGCGGCAACCAGTCTTCGCAGCGCAGTCCAGGCACCCGTTCGAACTCGCCCAGATTGCCTGTAGCGATGACAAGACCGCGGCTCCGCGCAAGGCCGGCGACAAGGACGTCGTAGCCACGGATCTGTTGCCTTCGCGTTCGAGGTTGCGCGAATACCGCCGGCATGGGTAGCGGCGTCAGAGTCGAACGGCAGCACAGCAAGGCGGCCTGCAAATCGTTCCACCTCCTTTCGGCTCTCGATCGGTCGTGCCGATCTGGCGGCGCCGTGCAGGAGTTGGGTGAGGACGATCGTTGAAACGCAGAGGCCGTCCGCTTCTGCGTTGAGCCGTGCCCGGACCGCCTGCGGCCTGTCGCGCAGCACCCGAGTACACAGATTGTATCCAGCATGTACCGGAGCGCCAGAAAAGCTTGCCTTCCTGCCCGGCAGGCCGGTCGCGGTCACCGAGGTCGATTTCCGGAGGCTGCAAAAAAAATCGTCGCAGGTCCGGTCGGCCGGAACATGACACGATCGGCACCGTCACGCAGGATAGCCACCTCACGCATATCTGCCGGAAAGGCGACGTCCTTGGGAAGGCGCACCGCTTGTGAGCGGTTCGACTGAAACACGGTGGTCCGGGTCATCGATCGCGACCTGTCAGCGCGATGCAGATTTCGGATTCTTGTGGATCAGAGATAGTCAGACAGCGCCCCGAAGACCTCGTCCGCGGTGATCGCCTGGACGCACACCGCCTTGCGCCCGCACATCGCGATGTCGTTGAGCCCGCAGCCGGTGCAGGGGATATGCTTGGACACGATCGCGCCGGCCCCGTCCTGGCCCCATTCGTTCCAATTGAGCCGGTCGACATGGACGCTGACCGTGGGCACGCCGCGCACAGCCGCCAGGTGCTTGGGCCCGGAGTCATTGCCCACCATTGCCCGCGCACCCGACAGGATGGTGTCGAACCGGGCCGGCTTGATCAGGCCGAAAACGCGCACCCGCCCATCTGCCCCATCGACGCCGGCAAGGCCCTCCAGCACCTCCACCTCCCGATCGGCGAATATCGCCACCTGATACGGCGTTTCGGCCAGCAGGCGCCGGCACAGGGCGGTGAAACGCTCGGTCGGCCAGCGGTTGATGGCATGGCGCGCCCCCAGGTGGAGGACGAGATAGCCGTTCGGCTCCAGTCCAAGCGCGCGCAGGGTCTCGGGATCGGGATCGGGCGCGAGCGGCACGGCCGGCCGCGCTGGCGTCGCAGCGATCACCAGCGCCTCCACCAGCATGGACACGTTCGCGGCGTGAGACAGCCTTTCCAGCTGGTTCACCTTGTCGCGGGACCGGGCGGCGATGCCGAAGTCGAGAAAGGTGAAGCGGTCAGGGTTGAAGCCGACCAGATAGGTCGCGCCCGTCAGCAGCAGCAGCGGCCTGCTCTCGTCGCCGGGCGACAGATCGATGGCAAGGTCGATCGGCCGGGCCCCGAGCAGCCGCCGGACGCGATCCTCCTCCGCCGGGTCGAGGCGGCGTCGCTCGGACACGGGATCGTAGCTCAGCGAGATCGGCAGCACTTCGTCCGTCAGGCCGCTGCCCTCGATGATCGCCTGGGTCCCCGGCTGTGCCAGCACCGTCAGCCGGGCCGCGGGGAACAGCGCGCGCAGCCGCGCCAGCGCCGGCAGGGAGGCGGACACGTCGCCGAGCTGGTCCACGCGCATGGCCAGGATCGAGCCGATCGGCCGGTCGAACAAGGTACGCGCGGCGGGCCTGACGGTCGCGGGCAGGGCGGTCACCGCCCGGTCCAGCTCGCCCGGCGCATGGGGCGGGGCGGCCAGAAAGCTGTTGGAGCTGGCGAGGATGCCGGCGTCCCCGGGCTCGCCGACATTGACGAACAGCCCGGCCGGAGCGACCTTTTCGCCCACGCTGACGCTCAGCCAGTGCCGCCCGCGCGGCAGGGTCGCGGCGTCGATCCAGATGTTGAAGACATACAGCTTCAGGGCGTTGTGACCGGGCACGGGCTGCAGCGGCGCGCGGGTGGTCACCGGAGCGTTACCCTGGCCCACCTGCACGCTGACCTCCGCCAGCGTCCCCAGGGCGGAAACCCGGCCGCGTATGGCAACCACGCCCGCCAGCAGCGGCTCCTGCGCGCCGTCCCGCTCGATCACCATCGCGCCGACCTGGTCGAGCTTGATCGCGGCATAGCCGGCCCCGCGCAGCCGGCTGCTGACATGCTCGTCTTTGCCCAGCACGCCCAGCCAGCCGCGCGGCTCCGTCGCATCAAGGCGGATGCGGTTGGGGAGCAGCGCTTCGGACAAGGCCGGCACCTCCTCCCGCGTGCGCGCGATTCCGACCGCATCCGGCGCCTCGCCGATCGCGAAGGGGAGCAGGATGGTCCCGGCACGACGGCCGGCATCCGCGGCCTGCTTGCGCGCTTCCGGCAGGCTGGTCCCGCCGGTTACGGACGAATAGGCCCGGATCGCACCGCGATAGTCGCCGAATTCCTTCAGGCAATTGCCGATCTGGACCTTGAGATCCTCGCGCCAGGGCAGCCAGTCGAGCCCGCGGCGGTAGTCGAGCACCGCCTCCACCCATTCGCCCGCCTCACGCGCCCGGTCGGCGCGGCGGACGAACGGCAGGCCGAAGTGCAGCCGCACCAGCTTGGCGATTTTCCGGAACGGCGACATGGCGGGACGCCTAGGCGGGACCGGCGCCGGCGCGCTTTTGCACGATGATTCCGAAGCAGGTCGCGGCGAAACCGTCCACCGCGACCTTCAGGTGCTGGGGCGCGCCCAGCCATTGACCCAGCTCGGGCGACAGATCATGGTGGAAGGGGGGCAGGTCGATGAACCGGTCGAGCGGACGATCGCCCAGCGAGAAATCGAGCGGGGCGACACGGTGCCCCTCGGCGCGCAGCCGCTCCGCCAGTGCCTCGACATGGCGGCGCTGGAACAGCACGGTGGGCCAGTTGTCGATCGTCGGCCCTTGCGCATTGATGTTGAACTCGGTGGTATGCACCGACAGTCCCCCTGGCTTCAGCGTCGCCAGCGTGTTCTCGATAAAGGCGAGGCCGCGGTCGATCGAGCCCAGATGCTCCAGCGCGCAGATCGACCAGCAGAAATCATAGCCGGTCAGGTCCGGGGGAATCACGTTCATGTCGACATAGCGCAGATCCACCTTCTCATCGAAGCGCTCGCGCCCGACGAGGTGGGGGTGGAACGCCGTTGCCAGATTGGCGGTGTGCTGGTTGGTCGCCGACCAGCCGGCCGCCTGCGCTTCGGCAGGTTCGAGGTCCGTCATGGTGACCGACACGCCATGCGCCGCGAAATAGCTGGGCAGGGGCTCCACCCCGCAGCCGAAGCCAAGCCCGCGGGTCCCCTCGCGCAAGAAGCCGTGCTCGTAGATGGCCTGGAGCACATAAGCCAATTCCCACAGCTTGCGGTGGAAGATCAGCGGCGTGTGAAGCTGGCCACACCAATAGGCGGCCCAGTCGCTCTCCAGGTCCGCCTGGAGCGAGGCGCGGCAGGTCAGCCCGACATCGCGGGCGGCCAGGTCCCGGCGGACCGGCAGCGCCGCCACCAGGCTGCGCGCCAGGTCGTAGCCGAACGTCTTGATGCTGAAATGCGCCAGCGGAACGTTGCGCACTGCCTCGGTCAGGCCATTGATATTGGGCTGGGATTGCTCATTCAGCAGCGACAGCATCAGCCGGAGCTTGTCGAGTTCCTGGGCAGAAGGCGGTGTGGTCATCCCGCCTCCCTATCGCCGGGCCGCGACGCGGTCGACACACAAGGATCGGTGGTCGTTTCGTTTGCAAAAGAGCCAGCCGGATTGCAGGACGCGAGTCATGGAAAGAGGCGCCATGCAGCCGGCAGCCGGCGACCTCCGGGTGCCCGGCCGCGACGTCGAGCTGGTCCTAGACCTGTCGCGCCTCGTTTCGCGCATCCGGCACGCGACGCCGACCGGGGTCGACCGGGTCGAGCTGGCCTATGCGCGCGAGCTGCAACGCCGCGTCCCGGGCCGACTTTCCTTTGCCGCCGTTCACCCGACCGGCATCTACGGACGCATCCCAACGCCTCGTGCCGAACGGTTCCTGGATGGGGTGGAGGGGCTGTGGACGGCCGGCAGGGGTCGCCCGCCCAGGGACAACTGGTTCGCGCTGCTCCGCACATTGACGCTGGTCCGGCCGGGGCCGGTGCCGGCGCCGAAGGGCCCGCGGGTTTTCCTGCAAAGCTCGCCCCACCACCTGCATCGCCCGAACCTGGTGCGCGCGATCCTGAGGCGGGAAAATGCGAGCTTCGCCTGCCTGCTGCATGACCTGATCCCGATCGAGTTTCCCGAATATGCGCGCCCGGGCGGCAACGAGCTGCATGTGCAGCGTATCCGCACGATAGCCGGGCTGGCGGATGCCGTGATCGCCAACTCGCGCGCCACGGCAGAAGCGTTCCGGCCCTGGCTGGAGGAAGCCGGGCGGGGCGACGTGCCGGTCACCGTCGCGCATCTGGGGCTGGAAGAGGCACCCGAGCCCGCAGTGCCGGACCCCTCAGCCCCGCCCTATTTCGTGTGCATCGGCACGATCGAGCCCCGCAAGAACCATCTCCTGCTCCTCAACCTGTGGCGCCAGATAGCCGAGGCGCGCACTTCGGAGGGGCCGCCCGTGCCCCGGCTGGTGTTGATCGGCCGGCGTGGCTGGGAGAATGAGCAGGTCGTCGACATGCTCGATCGCTGCCCTGCGCTGGCCGGTCTGGTTGAAGAGCATAGCGGCCTGCCCGATGCCCGGGTGCGCGCACTGCTCGCCGGCGCGCGCGGGCTGCTGCTGCCCTCCTTCGCGGAAGGATTCGGGATGCCGGTGCCCGAAGCGCTCGCGCTTGGCGTGCCCGTGCTGTGCAGCGATCTGCCCGCGCTGCGCGAGGCCGGAGGCGAGGCGCCCTGCTACCTCGATCCGCTGGACGGGCCCGGCTGGCGCCGCGCGATCGGGGCGCTCGCCAATCCGGTCGACCCCGCGCGCGCCGCACAACTGGCGCGCATCGCCCGCTGGCGCGCACCGACTTGGGCCGAGCACATGTCGATCGTCCTCGATCAGGTGGCCAGGGTGACCGCCCGATGAGCAGCGCGCGCCCCACCGCATTCCTCGACCGCGACGGGGTCATCAACGTCGACACCGGCTATCCGCACCGGCCTGAAGAGCTGGTGCTGACCCCCACCGCGGCGCGCGGGATCGCCCGGCTCAACCGGGCAGGATGCCTGGCGATCGTGGTCACCAACCAGTCCGGCGTCGCGCGCGGCATGTTCGACCTCCTCGCGGTGAACCGCTTCCATGCCGCGCTACAGGAGCGGCTGGGTGCGGAGGGCGCGCGGATCGATGCCTTTTACGTCGCGCCCTATCATCCGGACGGCACGGTCGCCCGGTTCGCGATCGATCACCCGGATCGCAAGCCCCGACCGGGCATGATCCTTCGCGCCTTGGCCGAATGGCCAGTGGACCGAACCCGCGCGGTCCTGTTCGGCGACAAGGGAAGCGACCTGGAGGCCGCCCACCGCGCCGGCATCCCGGCCGAGCGCCTGACCAGCAACACCTGCGATCTCGACGCGGCAGTCACCAGTTGGCTGGGGCGAATGGGCGTGTCGGTACAGGAGAGGTGATGCTGGACCAGAACTCCATCCTCCGCGCTTTCAGCTCGGCCGCGGCGATCGCGCGCAGCCGCGTTGCGACATTGGGATCGAGACCCAGGTCGTCGGCCGCCCGCTCCCTGCCGTCGAGGATATGCGGGTCGAGCCCGGAAACGGTGCCGAACACCATCAACGCTTCCAGATAATAGCCCTCGGCACTGGCGTGGTACTGGTCCCAGGCCCACAGGCTTACTTGCCCGAACGCTGTGCCATCGTACGGGTCGGGATCGGCCAGACCTTCGCGCATGGCGCGGTTCCAGGCGCTGCCGACCGGTACCAGGGCGTGCAGCCCCGATTCGTCCGCCACTGCCTGACGGCTGGCAGCTTCGAGATCCTCGGCCATGCGCGCGATCGGCTGACCGTACCAATGGCCGCCCGGCCTGTAGGTCTGGTCGGCGCGCGACCAGGTCGATACGAGGTCGACCTGCACCTCAGGATTGCGGCGACGGAACAGGTCCGCCAGCGCGCGTGCTGCGGCGATGTGGCGGGTCGGGTCCCCCGGGCGTTCGGGATCGAGCGTGCTGTATCCCTGCAGGATGACCACGTCCCAGGCGCGGTCGATCACCGCTCGCTTGTTGGCGAGATGAAAGGCCAGGTCCTTGCCCGGCGACGTCTCCAGGCTCACGGTCCAGTCGAGCCCCGCCTCTTCGGCAAAGGTCCTGAACAGGGCGGGGACGCCGCCTGTCCCTTCGCCGTTCAGGTCGGTGACCCGATCGGGCCGATAGCGATGCACCGGCGAATTGGCGCCAAAGGTAAAGCTGTTGCCGATGAAAAGGATGCTGCGGGCCTCAGCTGGACCTGCGGCGATCAGGGAGCAGGCCAGCAATCCACCGGCAAGTGCTCGTACACTGCGACGAACGAAGAAGAACATGCGACATCCTGCCGCGTGACGGGCACGAGAGCAACGCTCGCGTCACGTCCATGAGCCAACGCCGTCGCGGATGTCCGCTCCTGGGCGAGCTGAAGCCAGCTCAACTGGTGACGGTGTCGCCAGGGCCGGGTAGGAGCGCCTACGACAGAGGGGCCGGTCCGATCGAGCCGCCCTCATGGGAAGGCAGGCGACGTGAAGTCCTTTGTTAACTGGAACCGCGAGCAGGCGCTGCCCGTCTGGGCGACGCAAGGGTTCGACACCGGCCGCGACCGCTTTGTCGAGCGGCTCGACCAGTCGGGCAAGCCCTTGCCCGTGCCGCATCGCGCGATGGTGCAGGCGCGGCAGATCTATGTCTACGCCCACGCGGCCGAACTCGGATGGTTTCCGGACGGCGCCGCGCTGGCGGAGGCGGCGATGGCGTCGCTGCGCCGCGATTTCTGCGACGATGCCGCGGACGTGGCGAGCGTCGCCTTGTCGATCGACCCGCATTCGGGGCAGCAGGTATCAACGACGCGCGATTCCTACACCCACGCCTTTGTGCTGTTCGCGATCGCGCACCTGTACCGGCTGAGCGGCGATCTGGCGTCGATGGGCCTTGCCGGGCGGATCGCCGCCTTTATCGAGCGCGACATGGTTGACCCGGTCCATGGCGGGGTGGTGGACGCGCTGCCCGCGGCCGGGGCGGCCAAGCGGCAGAACCCGCAGATGCATCTGCTGGAGGCGTATCTGGCGCTGGAGGAAGCGGCGCCGGGGCAGGGCTGGCTGGAGCGCGCCGACACGCTGGTGGCGCTATTCCACCGCCACCTGGCCAAGGCCGACCGCGGCGTCCTGCTTGAGCATTTCCAGCACGACTGGAGCCCCCATGAGGACCCGGCGAAGGGCAACGTGTTCGAGCCGGGGCACCATTACGAATGGGCCTGGCTGCTCGACCGGCACGGGCGATTGTCGGGGCAGGACCACGGTGCCTGGCGCGCGGCGCTGCACCGGGTCGCGGCCGGCCACGGCCATGCGCCGGGCGGCCTGATCTACGACGAGGTCGGCGCGGGCGGCACGGTGGCCAAGCCCTCGCACCGGCTGTGGCCGCATACGGAGGCGATCAAGGCGGCCGCTGTCCGCCACCGCGACGGCGAAGCGGGGGCGCTGGAGGAGGCGCAGTGGATGGCGGCGCTGCTCCACGCGCATTTCCTCGACACGCCGTTCGTCGGCGGCTGGACCGACCAGATCGCGCCCGCTGGGGCGCCGCTGGTCGATTACGTGCCGGCCAGTTCGCTCTACCACCTGTTCCTCGCCGCGACGGAGGCCGACCGGATGGCCGCTCCGGCGAAGGCGTCCTAACCGACGTCCACCGCCCGCAGCCGCTGCCCAGGCCGCCGCGGGTAGTCGGGCGGAACGCCGCGTCGGCGCAGCCGGGTGTCGCGCCGGTCCGCGGGTGAGCCGTAGCCATGAGGGATGGCGAAGCGGTCGAACCGGTCCGTCTTCACCGCCAGCAACCGCTCGCGCAAGTCGAGGTCGTCGGGCGCGAGGGCCAGCCAATGGCGGAAGATCGCCTCGGCGCGCCCGAACTCGCCCCCGCTCGCCTCGATCGAACCCAGGATCACCCCCTCCAACCTGTTGTCCGGGGCGAGGCGAACGATCACCTGCTGCGCGCGCGCGGCCAGCGCATAATCGGCATTGTCGAGGCCAGCGTCGCGCAGGCGTCTCACCATGTCGGCATCGATCGCCGCGGCGGGCCGCGACGCCACCCGATCCAGGATCGCCGCCAGTGCATCGTGCATCGCCTGGTCGCCCAGGTCGTCCACCACTTCGCGCAGCAACTCGTCCCGGCAGCCACGCGACAGAAGCACGATCCAGGCGGCGGGCGCGGCCTCTTCGTCCCCCGCCTCGACCGCGGCGTCGTGCGCGATGGCGGCGAGGTCGATCACGTCGCGGCTGTTCCGCGTCAGCCGGCCGACATTGCCGAGATACGGCCCGAGCCCCGCGCTGTCGAGCCGGGCGGCATGGTGGAACAGCGCCGGAGACCCCAGCGGCGCGCCCCACAGGTCGCGCGTCGACAGGGCGAAGTCGATCAGGCCGGCGGTGGCGATCGCCGGCACCAGCAATCCCAGCGGCGCCTGCGCAAAGGCCCGGTAATCGAGCGCGGGACAGCGGCGACCGGCCTCCGCCAGGCTGGCCAGCAGCATCGCCAGTTCGCCCATGTCGGTTGAGGCGCTTTCGAGCGATGCGCGAAGCTGCCGGGCCACGACGGCGATGTCGCCCATCGCCGCCGGCGCAGGGGTGCCCTCGCCGATGCCGGCGGGATTGTCCGGCCGGCCCGACTGCGCGGGAAGGGGAGGGTCGGCCAGCCGGGGACGACCGGCGGCAGCGGCCATCCGCGCCAGATCGCGCAGTTCGGCCAAGCCGCGATGAAGCGTCCAGTGTCCGGCCGGCGCCGGGTTCTGGCCGAACGGCATGGCGGCCGCGGCGCCTTGCCGGCTCGCGATCGCCTGGGGCGAGAAGCCCTGGAAAAGCGCGGCAACGTCGAACAACAGCGCGGCGCCTGCGTCCTCGCCCGCATCGGCCAGCCGCCCGGCCCAATCGGCCAGATCGCGGCCGGTCGGCACGGGCGCGGCATCGGCCAGCCCCCCGCGCCAGAGCAGCAGATCGAACGACGTTTCCATCGGCAGCCCGTCTCCTTTTCGTCCCGGCCACGTCAGACGTAGCGGCGCACTACCGCGTACACGTCATCGAGCGAGATTGCCGTGACGCAGACGAAGTCCTTCCCGCACTCGTCCACGTCGTGGTAGATCGAGCAGCCCGCACAGGGCAGCTTGCGGGTGATGATCGCCCCCGTCAGTTCCTGGCCCCATTCGCTCCAGTTGATGCGGGCCGAATGGATGCTGACCACCGGCACGCCCCGAAGGGAAGCCAGGTGCTTGGGCCCGGAATCGTTGCCGACATAGACCGAGCAGAAGGACAGCATCGCGTCGAAATCGTCAAAGGGCAGCTGCCGGTCGATGATGACGATCCGGTCCGATGCCGCGATGTCCGCGGGCAGGTCGTCGCGCAGATCCGCCCGGTCGGTGAAGATCACGATCTTGAGATCGGTGTCGCGATGGAGACGCTCGGCCAGGCCCGAATAATGCGCCCAGCGGCTGAAGATGATGCGGGCACCCGTGTGCAGCACGGCGTAGCGGTCCCCGTCGGCGATGCCGTACGCCCGCAGCCGTTCGCGCGGCAGATCCTTGCGCCGGATCACCTGCGCGCTGCTGTTGAGCAGCGCGGCAAGCCGGTCGATCATGGTTATGACCCGGGTGGAATGGGTCGCGATCTCACGACGGTTCTTGGCATCGAAATAGGTGTCGTCGACGCTGGCCGACAGGCGCGGCCAATTGGGATCCTTGAACCCGTAAAGGAAGGGCGCCCCGGACAGCGCCAGCAACGACCGCGACATCAGGCTTTGCGACAGGTCGATCGCGATGTCGAAATTGTAGGGCGCCAGCCGGTCGCGCAGTTCCTCCTGTTCCTCCCAGCTCAGGATGCGCGTGCGCAATTCCATGCTTTCACGGAAGTTTATCACCAGCAGGTCGTCGAACACGCCCAGCGAGCGGGCAAGGTCGACATTGGCGGGACTGAACACGCCGACCAGCTTCGCCTCCGGGAACAGCTCGCGCAGCCGCATGATGCCGGGGACGGAAGCGACCAGATCGCCGAGCTGGTCCGCCCGCATCACCAGGATGCTGCGGATGTCGGGCAGCATGTTGCGCCGCGCCGCCTCGTGCACGGCGCTAGGGCGGCTGTTGATCTGCTCCTCGATGGGCCGGGAATCGCCGGGAATGAGGTTGACGAGCGCGTCCGAGCTTGGGTGGTCCTCCTCGCGCAAGGGCGGCTCGACCACGAAATCCTCGTGCAGCGAGCGGACCTTGCCCTCCGCGTCGCGGAACCGGAGTTCCAGCGTGTAGAGCCCCGGCGCGAATCCCGAAAAATCGTACCAGATGTTGAAGACGTATTTGTGGATACGCTGCCGGTCGGGCTCATATTCGAGCTCGTAAGGGCCTTTCAGCGCGCCGCGATGCACCGTGAGCCCGTTCACCAGCGCCGTCACCTCCAGCAGCGGCTCGACCGAGATGCAGAAACCGCGGATCGCCTCCACACCCCGCGCCACGCGCTTCATGCCCCAGAAGGTGTTCAGATGCACGCCAAGCTGGACGATGTTGAGCGACGGCTCGCTGCGGCGGACCATCTGGCGAAAGGGGCGCGGCAACTGCTCGGGCGCCATCCGCCCGTAAGCGAGCGCCACCTTGGCGTCGAAGGGCCGGCGATCGGGATCGGGGGCGAACAGGTCCGGGGAAGGCGGAGGCGCCGCCCGTCCGTCCGCGCCGCGCCATCCGGCCGCGTCCATCCGATCGAGTTCCTTGCGCGGCTCGCCCCAGTCGGGCGCCAGAGCGGCCGCGCGTGCATAAGCTTCCCGCGCGTCAGCCAGCCTGCCGATCGTCTTGTAGAAATGGCCGAACTGGAGCGCGAGATCGGCATCGTCGGGCATCAGCTCGGCCGCCAGCCGGTAATGTTCCTCGGCCGGCCCGAACTCGCCCGCCTCCTTGAACATATGCCCTGCCTGCACATGGATGGGCCCGTTGCGCGGCTCCAAGCGCAGCGCCTCCACGTACAGGGCGGCGGCGTCGCGGAAGCGGCCCTCCTGTTGCGCGGCGCGTGCCTGCCTCCTGAAGAGACGCGCCGAGGCGTCGGCTGACGGTATCGAGCGCCAAAACCTCGAAGAATCCACGTTGCTTCTTTCGATCAATTTGCGTTGGAGGATCAGCACGCTGCGGGGCCGTCGTCAAATCCAATCAAGACTTTCATCTCTGTTTCCGGCGCGGGTTGACATGATTCTAAACGGCAGCCGAACGGTAAAGCAGGCCTTGCCCAGTGGATGCCATCAACCGCAATTACGATCCGCTCCGCGGCGTCAGCAAGGATGTAAAGAGAATGGACCAGCCGCAGTCTGGGTCCATTTCTGTAGCAATATACATTGATTTGAACCGCGCGTCAGCTCTCCAACTCATATCTATGATGCTCAAGGGAAGCGATTGTACTCAATGCATGATCAAGACGCTGCTGCAGGCTATTGATCGTCCAAGCGTCCTGAGCGAGACGGTAGTGATCCACCGGAATTGCCAATTTGTCTAACAGCTCTCGATGTTCGTTCGCTACGTAGTAGCGGTTTGGGAGATCGGTTACAGCAAACTGATAACCCGAAGTCATGACAATTCCTTCCCACTCGTGGTGCATGGGAAGGTCAAGGCGGTTGGGCTCCGTCGCTTCTACAACGAGGACCCATGGACGGAAGCGACGGAAGTCCATGCCCCGAAGTGCGGCGAGTTCATGGCCTTCAACATCGATCTTGAGGAAGTGAATGTCGCGCGGCGCGTGTTGTTCGCAGATCTGCGTCAGCGTCATAGCTGGAACGGTGTACGTCTCGCGCTTAAGCCCGGCAGTATCGTGGGCCTTGGCGATTCTGGTTTCCAAAGTCCCTAGCTGCCCCTCGACAGCAAAGAACTCGATCTCACCAGCCGCCTCAGTCACGGCCACTTGGAGGTTTATATCTCTAGGCCGCTTGGCAAGAAAAGGGGGGGGGAAGGGCTCCGATTCGGTTCGACGTTTATCCCCCACCAGCCATGATCATAGAAGTGCTTGGTGACGCTATCCTCGGAAGGATGGTATGCACCTATATCTATATAGAAGCCGCCGCTATGATTCACATGATGCAAAGCTCGATGCCGCAGAACATCATCTCTGGCCTGGGCGTAACTGAGCAAAGACCCCCCCGTTCTCCACTTGGCGCGGATCCCCACGCAACGAACCATTCTCTGCGCTAAGGCTTGGCATCAACCTTAGTCAAGATGGGGTGAGACGTCCTCCGGTTCTTGCTCCCCGAAAACATTGTCGTGCGCGCTCTTCAGGACGGAAAAGGCAACATGGGCGACCCTCAACGCGACGGCCGTGCCTAGCATGATCGGCAAGGCGATCAGCACGCCCGGCGAGCCGTGATCGATTGGGAAGCCCCTTGTGGTCGAACCTGCGCAAGACGGCAACGATCCGCTATTAGCGCATCGCGATGATGCACGATTTGGGGCATAGGCGCGAGCGCGATGCCCCCCTACAGCCTTCCTCGCCCGAGCGGCGGTTCCTTTGCCACCGGACTTGCCACGCAGATGCGGGTGATCGGCGCGCTGCTGCTACGCGAGCTGCACACCCGCTACGGCCGCGAGAACATCGGTTATCTGTGGCTGATCGGCGAGCCGCTGATGCTGGCGGGCGTCATGGCGCTGCTCCACACCAGCGGGCACACCGCTTATGGCAGCGACATCAAGCCGCTGCCCTTTATCGTCATTGGTTACACCACATACATCATGTTCCGCGGGATCGTGAACCGATCGGATTCGGCGCTGACCGCGAACGCGCCGCTTCTGTACCATCGGATGGTCTCGATCTTCGACATCGTGGTGGCGCGGGCGCTGCTGGAGGCGGCGGGTACGTTTCTCGCCTATTCCGTACTGATGGCCTTGCTCTGGAGCTTGGGGCTGGTGGCGCTGCCGGCGCGCCCGCTATACCTCTACGCGGCCGAGGCGCTGATGTTCTGGTACTCGCTCGGTAATTCGATGATCATCGCCTCGATCACCTTCCACAACCGGACGGTGGAGCGGCTGGTCCACCCTTACTCCTATTTCATGATCCCGCTTTCAGCATCCTTCTTCCAGGTCTCCATGGTGCCCGAGCCTTATCGCTCCTGGCTGATGCTGGTGCCGTTGCCGCACATCATGGAACTGGCGCGCTACGGACAGTTCAACAGCGCCAATCTCGATTATTGCGATCCGTGGTATGTGGTGGGTGCATGCGTGGTCTTGACCTGGGTGGGGCTGGTGACGATGCGGATCTATCGCAACAAGGTCCATCTCAACTGATGCTGGACGCAAGGACGACAATGTTCCCATGAACATGCACGGCATCATCGAGCCCGTCGAGCTAAGCCGTCCCGCGCGCCCTTCGGCGTGGCAGCGCGGAATGGCCTGGCTGCGGCGCAACCGCATGCTGTTCCTGGTAGTGGTGCTGCCCACCCTGCTGGTCGGCGGCTATCTGTACCTCTTCGCGTCCGACCAGTACGAATCGGAGGCGCATTTCCTGGTCCATGGAGCGGACAACACGCCCCAGCCCGGCATCGGCGTCAGCCAGGTCATCAGCATGGCGACGGGCGTCAGCGCCGGCCAGAACGAGGCCATGAGCGTTGCCGACTACCTGACCTCCCACAATGCGGTGGACCGGCTGCGGCGGGAGGACGGGCTGGTGCAGCGTTTCCAGCGGCCCGGCATCGATCTGCTGAGCCGGCTGTGGGGCGACAATCCGACGCCCGAGCGGCTGTTGTCCTATTATCGCCGGCAGGTGAAGGTCGAATACAACACCGAGACCGGCATCACCGTGCTCAAGGTTCACGGCTTCACGCCCGCGGATTCCTTTCAGCTCGCCCGCAAGCTGCTCGCCATGGGCGAACAGCGGATCAACCAGCTCAACGTGCGCAGCTATCAGGATGCGGTGGCCCTAGGACAGACCCAGCTCGCCGCGGCCGAACGGGATCTGGCCGTCAACCGGGTGGCGATGACCCACTTCCGGCAGAGCCGGGCCGATATCGATCCGCAGGCGTCCGGCCAGGCGCAGATCGGCCTGGTCACCGACCTGACCGGCCAGCTGGCGGCCGTGCGCGCGCAGCTCAATGCGATGCGCGGGCTCATCAGCCCTGACAGCCCCCAGATTCGTGCCCTGCAAAGCCGGGTGCGCTCCTTGAGCGCGGAGCTGGCCGCCCAGTCGGGCCGGCTGACCGGATCCGACAACACGATCGCCGGCGACATGGCAGGCTATGAGGGCCTGAAACTGCGCCAGCAATTCCTGGCCAAGCGGTACGATGCGGCTGCCGGCGCGCTCCAGCAGGCGCGTGAGCGCGCCATGCGCCAGCAGCTCTACGTTGTCCGGGTCGTGGACGCGAACATGCCGGTCAAGTCTCTGTTCCCACAGCGTTTCCGTACCCTGGCAACGGTGTTTGTCAGCCTGTTGCTGATCTATTCCATCGGCTGGCTGATCGCCGCGGGCGTACGCGAGCACGCTGCCTGACCCTGTCGCGCGATTTCCCGAGGTATTCATGGAGCATTATCTTGATCGCCTGACGCATCGGCGTGTCGCCCTGGTCGGCGACCTGATGCTCGACTGCTACATCTCCGGCGAGGTGCGCCGCATCTCGCCGGAGGCGCCGGTCCCGGTACTCCAGGTCAGCGCGGAGCGGTCGGTCGCAGGAGGCACCGCAAATGTCGCCACCAACCTCGCCGCGCTTGGGCTTCAGGTCCGCCTGGTGGGGGTGGTCGGCAATGACGACGCGCGCCAGGAGCTGATCACTGTGCTCGCGACGGGCGGGGACATCGACTGCTCGCACATCGTCACCGTACCCGGTCGCCGGACGATCAGGAAGCTGCGTATCATCGGTGCCCACCAGCAGATCGTGCGGGTGGACCAGGAGGACACCGTCCCCCTTGCGGCCGAGCACGAGGCGGCGGTCATCGCAGCCGCGCGGGCGGCCATCGACGACTGCGACGTCGTCGTCATCTCTGACTATGGCAAGGGCGTCTGCTCCGACGCCGTGCTGGCCGCGGTCATGACCCATGCCGCGGAGCGGGGCAGGACAGTGCTGGTCGACCCCAAGCGCACCGACTTTGGCGCCTATCGCGGGGCCAGCATCATCACGCCCAACCGCAAGGAACTGAGCGAGGCGACCCGGCTGCCCTGCGAAACCGATGCGGAGGCCGAGATCGCGGCCGGGCACGCGCAGCAGGCGTCTGGCGCTGCCATTCTGCTGACCCGATCGGAAAAGGGCATGTCGCTGTTTCCGCTGGACGAGACGCCGCTGCACCTTGCCACCGTCGCGCAGGACGTGTTCGACGTGTCAGGCGCTGGCGACACGGTGATCGCCGTCGTCGCCGCAGCCGTGGCCGCGGACATCCCGCTGGCGGACGGCATCCGCATGGCCAATCACGCGGCCGGGATCGTCGTGTCCAAGCTGGGCACCGCCTGCGTCACGCGCGAGGAGCTGGCGGCCTCGCTGGCGGCAGAGAATGCTTCGCCGTCCGTTAATGACGGCCGGCTGCTGGACTGGGACGAGCTGGTCGCGCAGCGCTGGGCCTGGGCCAGGGAAAAGCTGGTGGTGGGCTTCGCAAATGGCTGTTTCGACCTGCTCCACCCCGGCCATGTGTCGCTGTTGCGTCAGGCCGCCGCCTGCTGCGACCGGCTGGTGGTGGCGCTCAACTCCGACGCCTCGGTCCGGCGTCTCAAGGGCCCCGCGCGCCCCGTGCAGGACGAGGGCGCGCGCGCGCTGGTGATGGGTGCCATTCGCGGCGTCTCGGCCGTAACGCTGTTCGACCAGGATACGCCGCTGGAGCTGATCACCGCGCTCAAGCCCGACGTCATCGTCAAGGGTGCGGACTATACCGAGGATCAGGTCGTGGGCGGCGACGTGGTACGCGCGCGGGGCGGCCGCGTGATGCTCGCGCAGCTGGAGGCGGGACATTCCACCAGCCGCCTGGTGGCGGTCGCGAGCGGCAGCTAGCGTTTGTCCGCTTTGGCCGGTGCCGCGTCAACAGGACAAACTTCAGGCCAGCAGGCTCTCCGTCGCGGCCAGCACCTCGGCCACGGAGACGTCGGCGACACAGGCGATGCCCTTGCCGCACTCATCGGCGTCGTGAAATAGCGCGCAGCCGGCGCACGGCACCCGTCGGCTGACCACGACGCCGGTCTGCTCCTGTCCCCACTCCGCCCAGCCGATACGCGCGCAATGAACCGAGACGACCGGGGTGCCGCGCAGCGCCGCGAGGTGCTTGGGCCCTGAGTCATTGCCCACGAACACCGTCGCGAAGGAGAGGAGCGCGTCCAGATCGTCGAACGCGAGCCGACGATCGATCACGACCAGCCGCTCGTCCGCACGAAGCTCGGCCGGCAGTGCTGCGGCAGTGTCGGTGCCCTCCGTCAGCAGTACGACCTTGCCGGGATGGCGGCCGAGCCACTCGCGCGCGAGAGCGGGAAACCTCGCCCAGCGGCTGAACGCGACCCGCGCGCCGGTGTGCAGCACGACGAACGGCTCGTCGGGACCGAGGCCCAGCGCCGCCAGTCGCTCGCGCCGGAGTTCGGGGCGCGGGAGGACCCCGGCGCCAGTCGCGAACAGGGTGCCCAGCCGCTCCACCAGCGCCAGGATGCGGCCCGATTGGGGCGCCGCATCGCCGGGCCCGCGCGGATCGCGAACGCTTCCCGAGATCCCGCCGTCCAGCCACGGGCTATCCCCGTGATCGAAGCCGAAGGTCAGCCGCGCCCCCGTCATTCGCAGCAGCGGGCGCGACACGTCGCTGATCGCCAGGTCGATCGCCACGTCGAACCGATAGGAGGCCAGCCGCGCTGTCAGCGCCTTTTGCGCCTCGGCGGTCATGGTCCGGCGCCGGCGATCGGGGTCGTCGGGGAAGTCGGCGATCAGCACCTCGTCGAACAGGCCGAGCGTGCGGGCAAAGTCGGCATTGGCGGCGGTCAGCAGTCCGACGATCCGCGCGGACGGGAACAGCGTCCGGAGCTGCCGCAGGGCCGGGATGGACACCACCATGTCGCCGAGCTGGTCGGTCCGCAGCACCAGGATCGCAGCCGGCGAAGGCATGAGCATCCGGCCAACGGGCCGCACCACGCTTGGGAGCTCACGCACCTGTTGTTCGACGGAGCATGGATCCCCCGGCGTGAGTGTCACCCGGCCGTCCGTATCGAAGGGCCCGGTGTCGCCAGGCGGCGGTGGAGCGGCGATCGCGATTCGCTCAGCATGCCGACATGTCCACCCGTCGCCATCGGCCAACACCAGATCGAACCGGTGCAGACCCGCCGGTAGCCCCGACAGGTCGACCCACAGATTGAACACGGCCTTCATCACCGCCGGATCGGCCGTGGCGACCGTCCCGATCGGCTCTCGCGCGATCACCTGCCCATCGATCAGCACCGTCGCCTCGACCAAGGGGCGGTCGGAGAAGCAGGTGCCGTGAATTGCCTCCACCCCTGACAGCAGCGGCACCATTCCCTTCTCGGTCCCCCGGCGCCGCCCGCCCAGGCGACGGAAGCGGATCGTGTCCAGCGGCCCCGTCGGCTGCGGCTCGATCGAGCCGGGGAGCAGTTCGGGCACCGGCACGTCACCGGCCGGCGTAGTGCCGGAAAAGTCGAATGCCGCCTCGCGCCGGGCGAGCTCGGCAAGCTCGCGCTCCGGTTCCGGCCATCCGGGTGCCAGTTCGGCCGCCCGCGCATAGTGCGCGCGGGCACGGTCCAGCCGGTCGACCGTTTTATTGAAATGGCCGAGCTGAAGCTGGAGGTCGGCATCGTCGGGCGTCAGCCGCTCGGCCTCACGGTAATGCCGCTCGGCCGCACCAAAGTCGCGTGCCTCCTTGAACATGTGCCCCGCCTGGACGTGGATTTCCGACTTGCCAGGAGCCAGGGCCAGCGCCTCCTCGTACAGCGCGGCCGCCTCGCGGTATCGCCCCGCGTCGCGGGTGCTATCGGCTTCGGCAACCAGCCGCACCGCCTCACGCAGGCGGGGTTGCCGGGCGGCACGGCGAAGCCCGCGTGTCAGCCGTGCCATCCACGCCCCTGCGCGGCGTGCCGGCTCAGCCATCAGAAGGCGAAGCTGCCGAGGTGGAAATCGGGCTGTTCGGGGTCGCACGACTGGTCGAGAGGACCCGGAAAAAGCTCATGGGTCCAGATGACGTCATACAGCGCGCGGTTGACGAACGTGACCTCGATGACGTTGGACACGACGGTATTGGCGAGGCTGGAATAGCCGCCCCACACATTGCTGTGGACGTGGACCACCGCGAAGTGGCGGCCGAGCTTCTGCAGGCAGCGATCAACCATTCCGCGGTGGTGGCGCTCCGCCAGCCCCTGGAAGTAATGCAGCTCGCACACGATCCAGGCGAGCCGGGACAGATCCTCCTCCGTCGTGGCGTCGAACACGTCCCATTCGCTGTTCTCGATATCCATCTTGAGCAGGAGGTTGGGGCGCTCAGCTCCCTTGTCATGCTGCCGGATAAGGTCGCCCAGCGCCTGGGTATCGGAGCCGGAAGTCCGATCGATGCGCTTGGCCTGGAAGACCATTCGCGGATCGTCCGGCGCCGGGTCGGCCACCGTATGGTCGAACTGGTGAACCGTCAGCCCGCGGCCGGCGACGTCCAAGTCCCAGCTGATGTCATCTTTGATGCCGAACGAGAAGGCCGTGTCGAGCCCCTCGAAATCGTCGGGGCAGGTATAGCCGCCATCGGCCGACCTGCCGAGCCGCACCTTCCCGACGCCGACCAGGGCGTGCGGCCGCAACCGGCGCAGGATCCGGCGCGTGTCGCGCGCGAACCGCTCGAGGTCGCGCCCCGCCTCGCCCAGATCCTCACGGGGCGGCTCGTCCAGAATGGCGGACACACGGGTCAGCACCGGCTCGTCAGCGACCACCAGCTCCCGTGCGCCGTTGACATATACCCGGAACTCCAGCTGATGGATCTGTCTCAGCACCGCCAGAAGCGTGAAGCGCCGCAACCCGCTCGACAGATCGGAGGTGCGGATCGGGCGGTCGGCGAACAGGATATTGCCGTAATCGCTGGTGATCTCGATCGTCGCACAGGCGATGTCGTCTGACCCGTCGCCCTCCGCCAGTGCCAGCTCGAAATCGACTTGATAAACCCCGTGCGTCTTGAGCACATAAGGGCCATAGACGATATGCCCGTTCCTGCCCGCGATGGTCCGCCACAGATCACGACCATCCTGCCGGATCGGCTGGGCAAGCGTGTCGTTGATCATGGGCCCGTTCTCCTTTTGCCGTCAGTTGCCCGTGACGGTGCGCGCGGCGACAAAGGGCGAGAAGAGCTGGTTGATGATCGACACGAACTTGGCCGTCCGGTTGATCCCCGCATTGCTGACATAAAGCACGTCCTTGTCGCGCATGGCGAAGCGCTGAGCGAGGAAATAGCTGGACGGTTCCAGCAGGTTGAGCCGGTAGATGGTGGGGCGCTGCTGCGGCAGAGGAGCGGCACCAGGCGCCGGGGCGGCTCCCGTGGCGGGCATGGAATCGTACCGGAACAGGAAAACCGCGCGGGGATTGGCGGCCGCGTCATTGGGGCCGCCCGCGCGGGCTACCGCCTCGGCCAGCGTCAGGTTGCTCTGGTCGAAGGATACCTGCGAGGGCTTGTTGGCGGCGCCGAGCACCACATAAGTCTGGGGTTGGCGGAGCAGCTCCACCCGGTCGCCGGGAACCAGGACCAGATCCTCGGGCGAGGCGGCGCGTACCCGGTCCAGCCGCTGCTGAACCTGCCGCCCGTCACGCGTGACGCGCACCACCATGTCCTGGGTCTGCGCGACGCTGCCGCCTGCGATGCCGATCGTGTCCAGCAACCGCTCGCCCTGGAGGCTGAGCTCGATCCGGCCAGGCCGGCGCACGTCGCCGGTGACGTACACCGTGTCGCTGAGATTGTTGTGGATTGCGACCACGACCTGCGGGCTCTGCGACTTGCCGCGATAGCCGTGTTCGATCAGCTGGGCGATCTCCCCCGGCGTGCGTCCGGCGACGGAGATCGTGCCCGCATAGGGAAGCCGGATGGCACCGTCGCGATCCACCACCACCACTGGAAAACGCTGCGCCTGGGCGGACGGATCATATCCGTCGGCGGACGTGCGTGCCCCACCGAACAGCGACGCGCCCACCTCGAACACCGCAATGTCGAGCTGGTCGCCCGGCCCCACCGTGTCGTTGCGCCCGGCACGCGTCAGGGAGGCGAGGGTCGGCACGCCAGCCTGGGCGTCGGCATCGGTCGCGGCCACCTGGGCGACCACGTTGCTGTCGATATCCACGACGGTCATGCCGATCGTGTTGTGATCGGCCTTCGTGCCGCGCAGCACCTCACCGGCGGTCGGGCCGCTCGCGGGCAGCGAGGCGCAGCCGGCCAGCAGCATCGCGCCCGAGATCGCCGCGCCCAGTTGCGCACGGCGTTTAGGTTGGCCGAAAAACATGCACCCTCGATCCCGTGGAGCCGCGCCGCAGCCACTGCCCGCCCAAGGGGCACCAGCGGCGCCCAAGCCCCTATCGCGCCGCAGCCGCCCGCTCAAGCAGCGCCCATCTAGGCAGCCAACGTCTGGAGGCGATGGTGGACGTCATTGGCCTCCTCGATGTCTTCGTAGAAGACCAGGGTGCCGCCATAGACCACGGCCCCGCGCCGGCAATATTGCCGGAGGGTGCCCGGATCGTGGCTTACCATGATAAGGGTCGCGTGGTCGCGCCGGTGCAGCAGCGCCTCCTCGCAGCGGATGCGAAACCGCTCGTCGCCCGCGCCCGTGACCTCGTCGACCAGGTAGCAGTCGAAATTGATCGCCAGCGAGATGCCGAACGCGAGCCGGGCGTTCATGCCGGCTGAGTAGGTCTCCACCGGCTGGTAGAGATAGGGGCCGAGTTGGGCGAAATCCTCGACATAATCGATGACGTGCTGCTCGTCCTGATTGTAGATGCGGGCAATGAAGCGGGCATTGTCGGCCCCGGTCAGGCTCGACTGGAAGCAGCTGCCATAGCCGATCGGCCAGGAGGTCGTCATGGAGCGGCGGACATGGCCCGTGCTGGGAAACTCCACCCCCGCGATCATCCGCATCAGCGTCGACTTTCCCGCCCCGTTGGCGCCGCAGATCCCGATGCTGTCGCCCGGCCGGATCGCGAAATTCAGGTCGGAGAACACCTGCTTGTGGAATTTCTGGATGTGGTATGCTTTGGACACCTTCTCGAAAACGATCACCACATGCTCCCGGCAGTCACCCGCCACCCAGCGCCCGGAACATCTCCGGCCCTTTCCGCACGTTAGCGCATGACCCTGCCGCCCGGCAATCGCCCTCCCCTTACCCAGCCCCTGTGCATGGAGCCTCTGTGCATGGAGAACCGGATGCTGGTGGCAGCGGCCACCGGCGTCGCAACCTACGCCCGCGCGCTCAGGGCTGCGCAACAGGCGCTGTCGTCTCGGGCGCTGCTGCTGAGCGCCGGTCAGGCGAGTGCCCCAGACAGCCCCCAGTCGCGCGCCGACCGGTGGCGGCGAGCGGTGCGCTCGGCCCTGCCGGTCGGCGTGCGCGCGCAGGCGAAGGCGGAGGGCTTTCTACGGCACGACCTGTTCCGGCTCGGCCAGGCGTTCTTTACCGCGCACGGACGATTGCTGCCCGTCCATGTCCCCGGACCAGCGGGGATCATGCACTGGTCCTATCCGGTGCCGTTGCGGATGGTGGGGTGGCGCAACCTTTACACCGTTCATGACGTGATCCCCCTCACCCATCCCGATCTGACCCCGATCGACGCCCCCCGCCATCATCACCTGCTGCACCGCATTGCCGAACAGGCCGACAGGCTGGTCGCCGTGTCCCGGTCCGCGGCAGGGGAGATCGCCGCAGCACTCGACCTGCCCGCGGGGCGCGTGGTCGACTGCTCGCAACCCGTCGCGGTCGAGGAGGCTGGCGCCCTGCCGCTGCCGGCCGGGCTGGAGGTGGGCCGCTACCTCCTGGTCTGCGGCACGGTGGAGCCGCGCAAGAATGTCGGGCGGATCGTCGCCGCCTATCATGCGAGCGGCATCCCGCTGCCGCTCGTGGTCGCGGGGCCGGACGGCTGGGACGCGCACGTCCTGGCTTCGGCGCTTGGGGACACGCCGGGCGTGGTGAGACTGCCCTATCAGAGCCGCGCCTCCATGGTCGCGCTCCTCGCAGGGGCACGGGCGTTGCTGATGCCCTCGCTTGCCGAGGGCTTCGGCCTGCCCGTGGCCGAGGCGATGGCACTCGGCACGCCGGTGGTGACCAGCGCGGGCGGCGCGCTGGCAGAGACCGCAGGCGAGGCGGCGCTTCTGGTCGATCCGCTCGACCCCGCCGCGATTGCGGGCGCCATCACTGCGGTCGCCCGCGAGGATGCGCTGTGCCGCAGGCTGAGCAAGGCGGGCCGGCAGCGCGCGCGTCTGTTCGATGCGGCCTCATTCGCCGAGCGGCTCCGCGCGCTCTATGGCGGCCTGGACGACGAGGGTTGATGGCGAGGGTTGATGGGGAAATGGAAGCAGTGATGGACGAATCGTCCGGTCGATCGCTCGACCCGTTCGAGTTTCACGGCCATCCGGCCAGCTGCATCGCCGGGCTGGGCGGCCCCACGCCGCTGCCCGATCCCAGCTATGCCTTTCATACCTCCTATGTGCCGGTAGCGCGGGGGCACGCGCATTTCCTGGTCCGATTCACCAACCTCCAGGCCCGTCGCGGGTCGCTGGTGCTGCGCGTCCACATGCTACCTGACGAGCCGGGCGCGGTGGCCCAGATGGTGACCAGCCACCGGGTGCAGCTGAACTGGCTCGCTCACCATGGCGGCGAGGTGCAGCTGCGGTTCGAGGCGTTCCGGGGCGCTCGCTATGCCCTGATGGGCCTGGTCCCCGACCAGCTCGACGCCAGCGCGGAAGGACTGGCGGTCACACTCGACCGGCCCGCCACCGAACAGGACCTGGCGTCAGCCGGGGAAGCAACCGAGGCGCGATCCACCGTCTATGGTAGCGAGACGGTCAGGTCGGCCCCGATGCCGCTGCTCCTGTCGCTGGAGCCGCCTTCCTTCGCACAGCCCGTATCCCAGCCCTGCACCACCAAGCAGCTGCGCGAACCCGCGTTCCGGGCCCGGTGCAGGTCGCTTGGCCTGACCGATCGCGCCGGAACGTGGGATTCCGCCTATGCTGTCCAGGCCCTGGATCGGTACGGCATGTTGCAGGCCGGAGCGCGCGGGCTGATCCTGGGATATGCCGATCCTGCCGTGACGCAGGCCCTGACCGCGGCAGGAACCTCATGCCACCAGGTGGCCCTCAGCCCGAACGAGAACGGGGCGGAGACAAGGCCATTGGTCGATCCCGCGGCCCTGCCGGAAGATTTGTTCGCCTTCGACTTCCTGCTTTCCGTTCGGAGCACCGACACGCTGGGTAGCGACCGATTGACCTCATCCTTCATCGAAAAGGGAATGGAGTGCCTGCGGCCAGGTGGATTGGCGGTGCACGTGGTCAGTCATCATCCCGCCCCCGCGACCCTGCCCATCGTCGCATTCGACCGAAATGGGCTGGAGCGGAGCGCACTGGCCCTGATCTCGCGTGGGCACCAAGTAGCGCGCATGAAACCGCCGCTGGCCCAGCATGCCATCGAAGTCAGGAACGATTCCGCAATTTCGTTCGGCTTGATCACCCGGCGGGCAACATTGATCAGGTGATACTTTACGCACCGATCCGCACCGTCACGGCAGAAGATATATCTGTTACCTGAAAGGCACACACAGATCCTCTTTTCGGATGGCGAGGGAACGGGGCAGGGCCAGTGTCGTTGCCCGCCTGAAGTTTTCGTTCCGAGTAGATGAGGACGCCATGAAAAGATCTCTGCTTCTTTGCGCCGCAACCGGCCTGATGGCTGCCGCTTCACCGGCCCTGGCTCAGGATGCGTCCATGTCCTCGACCCAGGACACGGCCGCTACGCAAGACCAGGCCACCACGATGGCGACCACGACCAGCACCGACGCCAGCATGGGCACGGGTAGCTATTCCGACACCAGCACGGGCACTGGCACCAGCGGGACCACGTTCCGCGGGTTCCGCATCGAGGGCAATCTCGGTGGCGACCGTTTCATGTCGCAGGGCGTGCACAGGGACAAGTTCGGCTATGGCGCCACCATCGGCTTTGACGGCCAGATCGGCGACCGGATCGTGATCGGTCCGGAAGCAAGCCTGTGGCGTGCCAACGAGTGGACCGAGAACTGCACCGGCGGTGTTGCAGGGGGCTCGGTATGTCACAAGTCCTTCGGTGAGCTCGGCATCGGTGTCCGCGCCGGCGTCCTCCTCGCACCGCAGTTCCTGGTCTTCGGCAAGGGCGGCTATGTGTCCAACGAGCAGCGCAAGCGCTTCGACGCACCGGCCGGCCAGACGAGCTATTACAACCACGTCAACACGGATGGGTACCAGGTCGGCGGTGGTGTCGAACTCTCGATGGCCGATCGTTTCCAGGGCCCGCTGTCCGGCCTCTATGTCAACGCGCAGTATGTTTACTCGAACTACCATGACCACACGTCGCGCCAGCGCGTGATGGGCGGCATCGGTATTCGCTTCAAGTAATGACGACGGGCGTCGATGGCCACGCGGCCATCGACACCGTTGCATTCCTGCGGCCCTGCATGAGCCGCAGCAGCCCTTCCACATGTAATGGTGGCGAGCACCCGCCAGTCGGTGCTGGGGTCGGCATCGTAGAGGTGTCCTGGTCGAAACTTGGCCGTTCGACTGCCATGCCGAGTTCGCTCCGCTGTCGTTGCGCTACACGATGTCGGCACGGCCGTTATCGCTGAAGTCGCCCAGCTGCGCGATGTGCCAGCCGGGATCGACCGAGGCGTTGAACACGCCCTGGGCGAAGCTCTGACCGGTCGATTGCCAGGTCGACACCGCGCCATTGTCGTTGCGCCCGACCAGATCGTCTTGCCCCTCGCCGTTCATGTCGCCCATCTCGCGACCGACCAGCCAGCGCCGACCGGGCCATGGACGTAGCTGTTCTCCGCAAAGCCCGTGCCCGTTGCCGCCCAGGTCGAGATCGAGCCGTCCGTCTTGCGCCACAGCAGGTCGTCCTTGCCGTCGCGATCGATGTCGCCGTCGCGGCGATCTGCCACTCGGTGCCGACAGGATCCAGGACACAGCCGCCCTGCGCAAAGCCGCCAGCGGCCGCTTTCCACACCCCAATCGCGCCAGTGTTGTTGCGTCATCGAATATCCGAGCGCTCGTCGCCGGTGAAGTCGCCGGGCTGGCCGTCGCGCGCTGCGACGCCCGGTGCCACGCTCTGCGCCGCCTTTACGACCACCATCCGGCCGTTGAAGTCGTCCTGGAGCATCAGGCTCTGCCGTCGCCCAGGCTCAGCGTGCTGCCACCCGGGTGTAGGCGAGGCTCGCCGGGTCCGCGTCGGTGACCGCGATCCGCTCGCCGCGGACAGGTCGGTGATCCGGTCGCCCGCCAAATCGGCGCGCGTGCCCTGGAACGTGTCCCGCCTCTCGCCGCCCGTTGGCGTATCGTGGCCGCCCAGACCCAGGATGAGGTTGTCGCCGCTATTGCCGTTGATGATATTGTCCGGCGCATTGCCCTGGCCGCCATCTAGGCCGGATCGACATTCAGGATTCCCAAGCGGGCTGATTGCTGATTCATGAGGCTCCGTGTTGAGGCGCGGAGCGGACGATGGGGATCAGGCGGTACGAGTTAAACGAGGCGCAGTGGGCCCGGATCGCGCCGCTGCTGCCGGGCAAGGCGGGTGATCCGGGACGCACGGGATCGGACAACGCTTGTTCGTGAACGGATGTTCGTGGGTGCTGCGCTCGGGCGCACACTGGCAGCACCTGCCGGAGTGTTACGGCAAGTGGAAGACGGTGCATCGCCGCTTCAGCCGCTGGTGCCATGCCGGGGTGTGGGAGCGAGTGTTCGACGCGCTG
>Ga0210040_10000627_pt1 | contig 57948 bp, 48 predicted proteins | sample CryGeyCG12114_NA_FD_185462 | JGI IMG/M metagenome (GOLD analysis project Ga0210040, IMG submission 185462) | Groundwater microbial communities from aquifer - Crystal Geyser CG19_WC_8/21/14_NA (SPAdes) (version 2) | ecosystem: Environmental > Aquatic > Deep subsurface > Groundwater | place: USA...
GAGATCAAGGCCGACGTCTGCTCCGCGTGCCACCCGTTCTACACGGGCAAGCAGAAGATCCTGGACACCGGCGGCCGCGTGGCCCGGTTCCAGCAGCGCTACGGCAAGAAGGCCGACGCCAGCAAGTAGTCCGGCCCCGACGGCGCCGGTCCGCCCCGCGGGGCGGACCGGCGCCGTCGTCGTGCCCGGGGTCGCGCAGCTCGGCCACCGTCCCGCACCCACCCGAACCGACACGAGGGAGCCGTCCGTGCGCGACGTCGTCGCCCCGCTCCTGGAGGAGCACGCGGCGCTCGAGCAGCAGCTGGCCGACCCGGCCCTGCACGCCGACGCCGCACTGGCCCGCAGGGTCGGGCGCCGCTACGCCGAGCTGGGCGCCGTCGTGCGCGCCGAGGGGCTGTGGCGGTCCGCGGTCGAGGACGTCGAGGCCGCCCGCGTCCTGGCGCAGGAGGACGCGGCGTTCGCCGAGGAGCTCCCCGCGCTGGTCGAGCGGGCCGACGCCACCGCCGAGCGGCTGCGCCGGCTGCTCGTCCCGCGCGACCCGGACGACGCCCGCGACGTCATCCTCGAGGTCAAGGCGGGGGAGGGGGGCGAGGAGTCCGCCCTGTTCGCCGGCGACCTGGTGCGCATGTACCTGCGGCTCGCCGAGCGCCGCGGCTGGCGCGCCGAGGTGCTCGACGCCGCCTCCTCGGACCTCGGCGGCTACAAGGAGGCCTCGCTCGCCGTGCGCGGCCGCGGCGCCGAGCCGGCCGAGGGCGTGTACGCGGCGCTGAAGTTCGAGGGCGGCGTGCACCGCGTCCAGCGGGTGCCCGTCACCGAGTCGCAGGGCCGGATCCACACCTCCGCCGCCGGCGTCCTGGTGCTGCCCGAGGCCGACGAGGTCGACGAGGTGGACGTCGCGCCGCAGGACCTGCGCGTGGACGTCTACCGCTCCTCGGGGCCGGGCGGCCAGAGCGTCAACACGACCGACTCGGCCGTGCGGATCACGCACCTGCCCAGCGGTCTGGTGGTCTCGTGCCAGAACGAGAAGAGCCAGCTGCAGAACCGCGAGCAGGCGCTGCGCATCCTGCGCGCCCGGCTGCGGGCGCTGGCCGCGCAGGAGGCGGCCGAGGTCGCCTCCGGCGCCCGGCGGGCGCAGGTGCGCACCGTCGACCGGTCCGAGCGCATCCGCACGTACAACTTCCCGGAGAACCGGATCAGCGACCACCGCACGGGGTACAAGGCGTACAACCTCGACGCGGTGCTCGACGGCGACCTCGACGCCGTCCTCGCCTCGTGCGCGCGGGCTGACGAGGACGCCAGGCTCGCCGCTGCGGAGACGTCCTGACCTCCCCGCCGACGCCTCCGGAGCCGGGCGCCCGGCCGGACCCGGGAGCGGTGACGGACCTCGGCGGTCTGCTGCGGGCGGCGGCGCGACGGCTCGAGGAGGCGGGAGTGGCCAGCCCCCGGGCGGACGCCGAGGAGCTGCTCGCCGCGGCGCTGGGCACCTCCCGGGCCCAGGTGGCCGTGGCCGCCCTGCGCGGGGACGCCGGGCCGGGCGCGGACCGCCGAGAGGCCTACGAGGAGCTCGTCGCCGAGCGCGCCCGCCGCACCCCCCTGCAGCACCTCACGGGACGGGCCGGCTTCCGGGGGCTCGAGCTGCGCGTGGGGCCGGGTGTCTTCGTCCCGCGCCCGGAGACCGAGGGGCTGGCCGGCGCCGCGGCCGACGCGGCCTCGCAGGTGCCCGAGCGGCTGGGGCGGCCCGCCGTCGTCGTGGACCTGTGCACCGGCTCGGGCGCCGTGGCCCTCGCCGTGGCCGCCGAGGTCCCGGCCGCCCGGGTGGTCGGCGTCGAGCTCAGCGAGGACGCGCTCGCCTGGGCGCGGCTGAACGCCGCGGTCCTGGGTTCCGCGCCGCCGCTGGCCGGCCGGCCGGGCGGCGCGGTCGAGGTGGTGGCCGGGGACGCCGCGACCGCGCTGCCCGAGCTCGACGGCGCCGTCGACGTGGTCGTGAGCAACCCGCCGTACATCCCCCCGGGTGCCGTCCCCGTGGACCCGGAGGTGCGCGACCACGACCCGCACGTCGCCCTCTTCGGCGGCGGGGACGACGGGCTCGCCGTGCCGCGGGCCGTCCTCGCGCGCGCGGCGGCGCTGCTGCGCCCCGGCGGCGTCGTCCTCGTCGAGCACGCCGAGGTCCAGCAGCCGGCGATGCTCGCCGCCCTCGCGGGCCCGGCGTGGACGGACGCGGAGGGTGCAGCAGACCTCACCGGTCGCCCGCGGTGGGTCCGCGCCGTCCGCGGCGGCCCGGGTGGTGCCGGGGCGCTGCCCGGCCAGGGCGCCGGGTCGTGCCACGATGCGGGGTCGTGAGCACGCTCCACGACTGCCGCGAGCCCGAGGGCCGCGACGCCGGCCTCCGCCACGCCGTCGACGCCCTGCGCCGGGGTGAGCTCGTCGTGCTGCCGACGGACACCGTCTACGGCGTCGCGGTCGACGCCTTCGACGCCGACGCGGTCGCCGCGCTCCTCGCGGCCAAGGGCCGCGACCGGTCGATGCCGCCGCCCGTGCTCGTGCACGACGCCCGCTCCGTCGACGCGCTCGTCGAGCGCTCCGCGAGCGGTGCGTCGTCCTCGGTGGACGACCTCGCGGAGGCGTTCTGGCCGGGCGGGCTGACCCTCGTCTGCTGGGCGCAGGGCTCCCTGCGCTGGGACCTGGGCGACACCGGGGGCACGGTGGCCGTGCGCGTGCCCGACGACGAGCTCACCCGCACGCTGCTCGCGCAGAGCGGTCCGCTCGCCGTGAGCAGCGCGAACCTCACGGGACGGGCGCCGGGGGAGACGGCGGCGGCCGCCCGCGAGCAGCTGGGGGACGCCGTCGCCTGCTACCTCGAGGACGGTCCCCGCGACGGCGGCACCCCCTCGACCGTCCTCGACCTCACCGGGGCGCGCCCGGAGGTCCTGCGCGAGGGCGCCGTCTCCCTGGCCGAGCTGCGCCGCGTGGTCCCCGACGTGCGGGCCCCCCGTCCGGCGGAGCCCGCGAGCCCGGTGGAGCCCGCGAGCCCGGTGGAGCCCGAGCACGCGGGGGAGGGGGCCGGCGCGGACGGGCCGGCACCGGTGGAGACGGTCCCGTCCGCCGAGCCCGAGGACGCGCCCGAGGGGGGCGCGCCCGCGCGGTGAGGGCCTACCTCCTCGTCCTGGTCACCGCCGCGGCGGTGACCTACCTCTGCACGCCCCTCGCCCGGCGCCTCGCCGAGCACCTCGGCGCCATGTCGCCCGTGCGCGACCGCGACGTCCACAGCGTCCCGACGCCGCGGCTCGGCGGGACGGCGATGCTCGCGGGCCTGGCCGCCGCGCTCGTCGTCGCGAGCCAGCTGCCCTTCCTCGACGGCGTCTTCGCGGAGTCGCGGGGCCCCTGGGCCGTCCTGGGCGCCGCGGCCCTCGTCTCGCTGCTGGGCGTGGCCGACGACGTCTGGGGGCTCGACGCCCTCGCCAAGCTGGGGGGGCAGGTGCTGGCCGCCTCCCTGCTGGCCTGGCAGGGCGTGCAGCTGCTGTCGCTGCCCGTCTTCGGCGTCACGGTGGGGTCGGGACCCACCTTCTTCGCCCTGACGGTGGTGGCGGTCCTCGTCGCGGTCAACGCGGTGAACTTCATCGACGGGCTCGACGGGCTGGCCGCCGGCGTCATGCTCATCAGCGGCTCGGCGTTCTTCGTCTACACCTACCTGCTGAGCCAGGACGCGAGTCCCGACGACTACTCCAACCTCGCCACCCTCGTGGCCGCCGCCCTCGTCGGCTGCTGCCTGGGCTTCCTGCCGCACAACCTCCACCCCGCCCGCGTGTTCATGGGCGACTCGGGCTCGATGCTGCTGGGGCTGCTGCTCGCCGCCTCGGGCGTGGCCGCCTCGGGCGTCGACCCGACCGTCGTGTCCCGGGCGCAGGTGGTGCCCGCGTTCATGCCGCTGCTGCTGCCGCTGGCCGTGCTGCTGCTGCCGGTGCTGGACCTGGTGTGGGCCGTCGTCCGCCGGGTCGCCAAGGGCCAGTCGCCGTTCACCCCCGACCGCCTGCACCTGCACCACCGGCTGCTCGACCTGGGCCACAGCCACGGCCGGGCCGTCGGGATCATGTACGCCTGGGCGGCCGTCATCTCCTTCGGCGCCGTCTCGACCGCCTTCGTGCCGCTGCGCGTCGCCCTCCCGGCCTGGGGAGCTGCGCTCCTGGCGGTCGCCGTGGTGACGCTGCGCATCCGGCGCCGGGGCGCCGAGCCGCCGGCGAGGGCGCTGCGCGCCGGGGCGTGAGACCGCTTGTGATACCTTTCACAAGCGGTCGACGGACTCCTCGGGCACTGCCTCCGGGACCCTCCCGCGCGCCCCGAGGTCTTCCGACGGGTCACCCCGACGCCCACCGGACGACGCGCTGGAGCCCACCCGTGAGCACGCACGACCGCCCGCCCGAGGCGCTCGCGCCGCCCCCCGAGGCCTACTCGGGCATGCTGCGCGCCGCCCTGGTGCCGGCTCTGGTCGCCGGCGCCGTCTGCGCCCTCGTGGCCCTGGTCCTGTCCGGGCTCCCCGGGCTGGTGGCCGCTCTCGTCGGGCTGGCGCTCGTCGTGCTCTTCTTCGGCAGCAGCCTGGTCGTGTTGGGACGCACGGCACGGCGCTCTCCCCAGCTCGTCATGGTGGTCGCGCTGGGCACCTACACGGCCAAGGTGGCGCTGCTGGCGGTCGCCTTCGTCCTCCTGGCCCGCCTGAGCGACCTGCCCGGCCCCGCGCTGGGCCTGACGACGATCGTCGTCACGACGGTGTGGCTCGGCTTCGAGCTGCGCGGCTTCCTGCGTGCGCGCCACCCCGTCGTGGACGAGCCCCGGCCGGCCGCGGGTCGCGACGGGGGCGGTGGCCGGTGAGCTCCCGCGCCGCTGCTAGCGTTCGCCCCACCATGGCCGACGACGACAGCCGCCGACCCTCCTCGGGCATCGCGGGCGCCCAGCAGGCCCCCGCGTCTGCGGTGTCGCCCTCGTCCATGGCCGGTCGCGACGGCGTGTGGGGCGCCAGCTCCTACCTCGTCGCCGGCCCCCTGACCTTCGGAGCCCTCGGCTTCGGGCTCGACCACCTGCTCGGGACCTCGTTCCTGGCGCCGGTGGGCATCATCGGCGGCATCGTGCTCGCCGTCTGGTACGTGTGGTTCCGCTACGGTGTCGGGCGCGAGGCATCGTCCTCGCCCGCCAGGCCCCCCGCCGGTCCGCCGGCGGTCGGAGCGCGGCAGCTCCACTCGTACCCCCGTACCCACGATGACGTCCGCGCGGAGGAGACGACGTGAGCCCGGCACTTCAGGCCCCTCTGCTGGCCTCTGGGAGCCATGAGTTCGAGGCGCCCAGCCAGGAGATCTTCTGGCAGCCCCTGTTCGGCACCGAGGGCGCGCTCGCGATCACGCGGCCGTCGATCCTCGCCCTCATCTCCGTGGTGATCGTCCTGGGCCTGCTGCTCGCGGGCACGCGGCGGCTCTCGGTCGTCCCCGGCAAAGGCCAGATGGCCGTCGAGGGCGTCTACAACCTGGTCCGCAACACCGTGGGCCGCGACGTCATCGGCGAGCAGCACTTCCGCCGGTACGTCCCGCTGCTGTTCGCGCTGTTCGCGTTCATCTACGTCAACAACCTCTTCGGCGCCCTGCCCCCCTTCCAGTACCCGACGATGGGGCGCATCGCCTTCCCGATCGTGCTCGCGCTGGTGGTCTACCTCGTCTACAACGCCGTGGGCATCGCCCGGAAGGGCGTGGGCGGCTACCTCAAGGGGCTCGTCCCGAGCGGCCTGCCGGTCTGGATCGTGCCCGTGGTGTTCGTCCTCGAGCTCGTCACCTACTTCGTGACGCGGCCGGTGACGCTGGCGCTGCGACTGTTCGGCAACATGTTCGCGGGCCACATCATCCTGGTGCTGTTCATCAGCGGCGCGGAGTACATGCTCCTCGACGGCGGCGCGCTCCTGAAGCTCGTCTCCATCCCCACGTTCCTCATGGCGTTCCTCATGACGCTGTTCGAGCTGCTGGTGCAGTTCCTGCAGGCCTACGTCTTCGTGCTGCTGTCCGCGACCTACATCGCGGACGCCTACGCCGAGGAGCACTGAGCGCCCCGGCGCTCCCCAGACCGCACCACCCGCACCACCCACGGACCATCCGGGCGCACACCGCGTCGCGGCACCACAGAACGAAGTTGGAGAAGACCATGGTTGGAAGCCTCGCGATCGTCGGCTACGGCCTGTCGGCCATCGGCCCCGGCGTCGGGATCGGCCTGATCTTCGCCGCCTACATCAACGGCGTCGCCCGCCAGCCCGAGGCCCGCGGCATGCTGCAGAGCATCGCCATCCTCGGTTTCGCGCTCTGCGAGGCGCTGGCCATCTTCGGCATCGCCCTGGCGTTCGTCTTCTCGGGTCAGTGACCGGCTCGACCACCCCGCCACCCCCAGCACCGCGCCCGTAGGAGGAGCAGTGAACCTCGCCGCCACCGCGGTGCTCGCCACGGCGGAGTCCGACCCGCCGGGCGACCCGCTCTACCCGATCCTCCCCCACTGGGGGGAGCTCATCTTCGGGATCATCGCCTTCGCGATCGTGCTCTTCGTCATCGCGAAGAAGGTCGTGCCGGCGCTCGAGGAGGTCTACGCCGAGCGGCGCGCGGCCATCGAGGGCGGCGTCGAGAAGGCCGAGCGGGCCCAGGCGGAGGCCGAGCGCACCCTCGCCGAGTACAAGCACCAGCTCGCCGAGGCTCGCGAGGAGGCCGGGCGCATCCGCGAGGAGGCCCGTGCCCAGGGCGCGCAGATCCTCGAGGAGATGCGCCAGCGGGCCGAGGCCGAGGCGCAGCGCGTCACGGAGTCGGCGCAGCGGCAGATCGCCGCGGAGCGCCAGCAGGCCGTGCTGTCGCTGCGCAGCGAGGTCGGCGGTCTCGCGACCGACCTCGCCTCCCGGATCGTCGGGGAGTCCCTGACGGACGAGGCGCGCCAGTCGCGCGTCGTCGACCGCTTCCTGGCGGACCTCGAGCGCGGCGAGCGCGAGTCGGTCCCCATGGGGGGCACGGGCGGTGGCTCGCACCGCGTCGCGGACCCCGACGCCGGCGGCGGCGTCCTCGGCTTCCTCAAGCGAGGGCACAGCTGATGCGCGGGGCGAGCCGCACCTCGCTCGGCGCGGTCACCGAGGACGTCCGCCCGGTGCTGGAGGGGGCCCGGGGCACCGACCTGGGCGAGCAGCTGTTCGGCGTCGTCGACCTGCTGGACTCCTCCGGTCCGCTGCGGCGGGCGCTGACGGACCCGGCGCGCGACGCGGCGGCTCGCACCTCGCTGGCCGAGCGACTGCTCAGCGGCCAGGTCGGCGAGGAGGCCCTGGACGTCGTCCGTCGCCTCGTCGGCGGCCGCTGGTCGGGTCCTCGCGACCTCACCGACGCCGTCGAGCAGCTCGCGGTCCTGGCGACGGTCTCGGGCGCCTCGCAGGCGGACGAGTCCGGTGACGGCGTCGACCGCGTCGAGGAGGAGATCTTCCGCGTGGAGCGGCTCCTGTCCGGCGACCGCGCCCTGCGCGCGGCCGTCGCGGACCGCTACGCGCCCGACGAGGCCCGCACGGGCCTGCTCGAGCGGCTCCTGGGGGACCGGGTCGCCCCGGGCACCCTGCTGCTCGTGCGGCGGGCCGCGGTGCGCTCGCGCGGCCGCACCCCGGAGCACGCGCTCACCGAGTTCGGGGAGCTGGCGGCGCAGTGGCGCCGGCGCGTCGTGGCGCTCGTCACGACGGCGGCGCCGCTGCGCGAGGACCAGAAGCAGCGCCTGGTGGAGCTGCTGACCAGGCAGTACGGCCGGGCCGTGCACGTCGACTCGGCCGTCGACCCCGGCGTCGTCGGGGGCGTGCGCCTGGAGGTCGGCGGGGAGCTCGTCGACAGCACGGTCTCCTCGCGGCTGGACGAGACCCGGCGTCGCCTGACCCGCTGACACGGGTCACCATCGAGCACGAGCACCACCCGCGGGGCCGACGGCGCCGCACCGGCACTCCGGAGCACCCCGCCCGCCCCGGGCGGCACGAGCGAGACGAGAAGGAGCACCCCCCATGGCGGAGCTGACGATCCGGCCCGAGGAGATCCGCGACGCGCTGGACTCCTTCGTGCAGTCCTTCGACCCCACCGGGGTCGACCGCGAGGAGATCGGCCGGGTGACCGAGACCGCGGACGGCATCGCCCGCGTCGAGGGCCTGCCCAGCGCGATGGCCAACGAGCTGCTGCGCTTCGAGGACGGGACCCTCGGCCTCGCCCTCAACCTCGACGTCCGGGAGATCGGCGTCGTCATCCTCGGCGACTTCAGCGGCATCGAGGAGGGCCAGGCGGTCCACCGCACGCGGGAGGTCCTGTCCGTGCCGGTCGGCGACGGCTACCTCGGCCGGGTCGTGGACCCGCTGGGCAACCCGATCGACGGCCAGGGCGAGGTGGTGCCCGAGGCGCGCCGCGCCCTCGAGCTCCAGGCGCCCTCGGTGGTGCAGCGCAAGTCGGTCCACGAGCCCCTGCAGACGGGCATCAAGGCGATCGACGCCATGATCCCGATCGGCCGCGGGCAGCGGCAGCTGATCATCGGCGACCGCCAGACCGGCAAGTCCGCGGTGGCGCTCGACACGATCATCAACCAGCGCGCCAACTGGGAGTCGGGCGACCCGACCAAGCAGGTCCGCTGCATCTACGTCGCCATCGGCCAGAAGGGCTCGACGATCCAGGGCGTCCGCTCGGCGCTGGAGTCGGCCGGGGCGATGGAGTACACGACGATCGTCGCGGCGCCCGCGTCCGACCCGGCGGGCTTCAAGTACATCGCCCCGTACACGGGCTCGGCCATCGGCCAGCACTGGATGTACGCGGGCAAGCACGTCCTCATCGTCTTCGACGACCTGTCCAAGCAGGCCGACGCCTACCGCGCCGTGTCGCTGCTGCTGCGCCGCCCGCCGGGCCGCGAAGCCTACCCGGGCGACGTGTTCTACCTGCACTCCCGGCTGCTCGAGCGCTGCGCGAAGCTCAGCGACGAGATGGGCGGTGGCTCGATGACGGGCCTGCCGCTGATCGAGACCAAGGGCAACGACGTCTCGGCCTTCATCCCGACCAACGTCATCTCCATCACCGACGGCCAGATCTTCCTGGAGTCGGACCTGTTCAACGCGAACCAGCGCCCGGCGGTCAACGTCGGCGTCTCGGTCAGCCGCGTGGGGGGCGACGCCCAGACGAAGGCCGTGAAGTCGGTCTCGGGGACGCTGAAGATCGACCTCGCGCAGTTCCGCTCGCTCGAGGCCTTCGCGATGTTCGCCTCCGACCTCGACGCGGCCTCGCGCCAGCAGCTGGGACGCGGCCAGCGCCTCATGGAGCTGCTCAAGCAGCCCCAGGGCTCGCCGTTCCCCTTCGAGGAGGAGGCGGTGTCCATCTGGATGGGCACCAAGGGCTTCCTCGACGACCTCGCGGTCGAGGACGTGCGCCGGTTCGAGGCCGAGGTGCTGGAGTCCCTGCGCGGCGGGGACCTGCTGCGCACCATCCGGGAGACCGGTCGGCTCGAGGACGACACGAAGGCGGAGCTCGAGCGCCAGCTGATGAACATCAAGGACGGCTTCCGCTCCTCCGCGGACGGGTCGGCCGAGACCGACGACGTCGACGCGAGCGACGCCGACGAGGAGTCGCAGGAGCAGATCGTCCGCCAGCGGCGCTGAGGCGCTCCGTCCCGGCGGGGCCCAGCCCCGCCGGGACGCCCGTACCGCCCGTGCCGCCGTCCCGGCGGCCCCGGGGCGGGCACCACCCACCACGCAGGAGGAGCAGGACCGTGGCAGGCCAGCAGAGGGTCTACAAGCAGCGGATCGGGTCGACGAAGTCGATGCAGCAGATCTTCCGCGCCATGGAGCTCATCGCGACGTCGCGCATCGCCCGGGCTCGCCAGGCCGTGACGGCGTCCACGCCCTACGCGCGCGCCATCACGCGGGCCGTCTCGGCGGTGGCGACCTACTCCGACGCGGACCACCCGCTGACGACCGAGCGCGCCGAGGTCCGCCGTTCCGCGGTGCTCGTGGTGACGAGCGACCGCGGGATGGCGGGGGCCTACTCCGCGAGCGTGCTGCGCGAGGCCGAGCGCCTGGTGACCCGCCTGCGGGAGGAGGGCCGAGAGCCCGTCCTCTACGTGGTCGGGCGCAAGGGCATCGCGTACTACCGCTTCCGCCGCCGGGACGTCGCCCAGGAGTGGAGCGGCTTCTCGGAGTCGCCGCGCTTCGAGGACGCCCGCGAGATCGGCGAGGCGCTCGTCGAGCAGTTCGTCCGCAGCTCGTCGCCGGAGGACGGCGGGGAGCCCGGGGTCGACGAGATCCACGTGGTCTCCACCGCCTTCGTGAGCATGGTCACGCAGACCCCGCAGGTGAACCGCCTGCTCCCGCTCGAGGTGGTGGAGGGCGTCGAGCCCCCCAGCTCCGACGAGCTCCTGCCGCTCTACGAGTTCGAGCCGTCCGGCGAGCAGGTGCTCGACGCGCTGCTGCCCAGGTACATCACCAGCCGCGTGCACAACGCGCTGCTCCAGGCGGCGGCGAGCGAGCACGCCGCGCGCCAGCGCGCCATGAAGACCGCCGGCGACAACGCGGAGGACCTCGTGAAGATGTACACGCGGCTCGCCAACCAGGCCCGCCAGGCGGAGATCACCCAGGAGATCACCGAGATCGTCGGTGGCGCCGACGCCCTGGCGGCCACGTCCAGCGGTTGAGGCCCCGCCTCCGGCGCGCCCCCAGCGCCAGACCCGACCACCACCCTCGCCAGGCCCGGGCCCTCCGGGCAGCAGCACCCGCCCCGAGCGCGACCGGCACGGCCGAAGGAGAGCACCGCACATGACCGCCACCGCCACCGAGACCCACTCCGCGAGCGGCACGGCCGTCGGCCGCGTCAGCCGCGTCATCGGGCCCGTCGTCGACGTCGAGTTCCCGCCGGACGGCATCCCCGAGATCAACAACGCCCTGACGATCACCTACGACCTCATGGGCACCGAGACGTCCATGACGCTCGAGGTGGCGCAGCACCTCGGTGACGGGCTGGTGCGCGCCATCGCGCTCAAGCCGACCGACGGCCTGGTGCGCGGCACGGACGTCCACGACACCGGCAGCCCCATCACGGTGCCCGTGGGCGACGTCACGCTGGGCCACGTGTTCGACGTGACGGGCAACGTGCTCAACCTCGAGGAGGGCGAGCGCTTCGAGGTCACCGAGCGCTGGCCGATCCACCGCAACGCGCCGGCCTTCGACCAGCTCGAGTCGAAGACGCAGATGTTCGAGACCGGCATCAAGTCGATCGACCTGCTCACCCCGTACGTCCAGGGCGGGAAGATCGGCCTGTTCGGCGGTGCCGGGGTCGGCAAGACCGTGCTCATCCAGGAGATGATCCAGCGCGTCGCGCAGAACCACGGCGGTGTGTCCGTGTTCGCCGGCGTGGGGGAGCGCACCCGCGAGGGCAACGACCTCATCGGCGAGATGGCCGAGGCCGGCGTCTTCGACAAGACGGCCCTCGTCTTCGGCCAGATGGACGAGCCGCCGGGCACCCGCCTGCGCGTCGCGCTGTCGGCGCTGACGATGGCGGAGTACTTCCGGGACGTGCAGAACCAGGACGTGCTGCTCTTCATCGACAACATCTTCCGGTTCACGCAGGCCGGGTCCGAGGTGTCCACGCTGCTGGGCCGCATGCCCTCGGCGGTCGGCTACCAGCCGAACCTCGCCGACGAGATGGGCGTGCTGCAGGAGCGCATCACCTCGACGCGCGGCCACTCGATCACCTCGCTGCAGGCGATCTACGTGCCGGCCGACGACTACACCGACCCGGCCCCGGCGACGACGTTCGCCCACCTCGACGCCACGACCGAGCTCTCCCGCGAGATCGCCTCGCGCGGGCTGTACCCGGCCATCGACCCGCTGACCTCGACGTCGCGGATCCTCGACCCGCAGTACATCTCGCGCGAGCACTACGAGACGGCCACCTCGGTGAAGCAGATCCTGCAGCGCAACAAGGAGCTGCAGGACATCATCGCCATCCTCGGCGTGGACGAGCTGTCCGAGGACGACAAGGTCATCGTCAACCGCGCGCGCCGCATCCAGCAGTTCCTCTCCCAGAACACGTACATGGCGGAGAAGTTCACCGGCGTCGTGGGCTCCACCGTGCCGCTGGGCGAGACGGTCGAGTCCTTCAAGCGGATCACCGAGGGCAAGTACGACCAGGTGGCCGAGCAGGCGTTCTTCAACGTCGGCGGCATCGAGGACGTCGAGCGCAACTGGGACCGCATCCAGAAGGAGACCGGCGCCTGATGGCCGACCTCCAGGTCGAGCTGGTCTCGGCCGAGCAGCAGGTGTGGTCCGGCGGCGCCTCGCGCCTGCGGGTGCGCACCGTCGACGGCGACATCGGCGTGCTGCCGGGCCACGAGCCGATCCTCGCCGTCCTCGTCGACGGCGAGGTGCGGATCGAGGCCACCGAGGGCGAGTCCCTGACGGCCACGATCGGGGGCGGGTTCCTCTCCGTGGACCACGACCGCGCGGTCGTGGTCGCCGAGGACGTCGACGTGCAGGGAGCCGCGGGCTCCGCCAGCCGCTGAGGACGAGGGGGCGGGCGGCGTGGAGATCGCGGTCCTGCCGCTCGAGGTCGCCCTCGGCGTCCTGGTGCTCCTGGCCCTCGGGGTCCTCCTCGTGTCGCTGAGGCGCCGGGTGATCACCCGGCGCCTCGGCGCGTTCGACTGCTCGGCGCGGCGGGACGACGGCCGCTGGGTCCTCGGGGTCGCCGGCTTCCGGCACGACGACATGGCCTGGTACCGCGTCTTCGGCGTCGACGTCGGTGCGGGGCGCACCTGGGACCGCCGGGAGATCGAGGTCGTGCGGCGGCGAAGGCCCGAGGGCGTCGAGGCGTTCGCGGTGCTGCCCGACGCGGTCGTCGTCGAGTGCCGCCACCGGGAGGAGGACCTCGCCCTGGCCATGAGCGAGGAGGCCTACACCGGCTTCGCCTCGTGGCTCGAGAGCTCGCCCCCCGGGTACCGCGCCGACGTCGCGTGACCCGCACCCCGCCGGCGCACCCCATGGCGGACCCCTCGGCGTCGGAGGGCGCGCGTAGGGTCGCGCGCATGACGACGACCGACGCGGGCCCCCCGGCGACGACCTCGTCGGGCGAGGACCCCCGCCCGCAGGACGACCTCTTCCGCGCGGTGAACGGCGAGTGGCTGGCGAGCGCCCGCATCGCCCCGGACCGCTCGGTCGCCGGCGCCTTCGTGGACCTGCGCGACGCCGCCGAGGAGGCCGTGCGCGCCATCTGCGACGACGCCCGCGCGGCCGCGGACGGGGCCGCCCCGCAGGAGCGCCTGGTCGGGGACCTCTACGCGAGCTTCCTCGACGAGGACGCCGTCGAGGCGGCGGGGAGCTCGCCGCTCGTCGGCGCCCTGTCCCGTGTCGCCGCCGTCCGCGACGTCGCGGGCTTCTGGCGCCTGCTCGGCGAGCTGGACCGGATGGGCTCCGGCGGCCTGGTGGGCCTGGCGGTGGACACCGACCTGGGCGACCCCGACCGCTACGTGCCCTACCTCGGCCAGGGCGGCCTGGGCCTGCCCGACGAGGCCTACTACCGCGAGGACCAGCACGCCGAGGTGCTGTCCGCCTACACCCCCCACGTCACGGCCATGCTGCGGCTCGCGGGGGTCGAGGAGCCCGAGCTCCACGCCGCCGAGGTGGTGCGGCTGGAGTCCGAGCTCGCCGCTGCCCACTGGGACCGCGTGCGGCGGCGCGACGTGCAGCAGATGTACAACCTCCTGGACCGCGCCGGTCTCGAGGCGCTGGCGCCCGCGATCGCGTGGGACGCCTGGCTGGAGGGGCTCGGCGCGCCGGCCTCGCTGCTGGACGAGGTCGTGGTGGCCCAGCCCTCCTTCGTCGAGGCGCTCGGTGGCCTCGTCGTCGCCGACCGGCTGCCGGCCTGGCGCACCTGGCTCACCTGGCGGGTGGTCCACGCCGCTGGGCCCTACCTCTCGAGCGCCTTCGTCGAGGAGGGCTTCGACTTCTACGGCCGGCGCCTGTCGGGCACCGAGCAGATGCGCGAGCGCTGGAAGCGCGGCGTCTCCCTCGTCGAGGGCGGCGTCGGCGAGGCCGTGGGCCAGATCTACGTCGAGCGGCACTTCCCGCCCGACGCCAAGGTGCAGGTGCAGCTGCTCGTGGACCGCCTGGTCGAGGCCTACGCCCAGGAGATCTCCGCCCTGTCCTGGATGACCCAGGAGACCCGCGAGCGCGCCCTCGAGAAGCTGCGGCTGTTCACGCCCAAGGTCGGCTACCCCGACCGCTGGAAGAGCTACGAGGGCCTCGTCGTGGACCGGGGTGACCTCGTCGGCAACGTGCGCCGCGTCACGGCGCACGAGACCGACCGCGAGCTCGCGAAGCTCGGCCGCCCGGTCGACCGGGACGAGTGGTTCATGACCCCGCAGACGGTCAACGCCTACTTCAACCCGGGCATGAACGAGATCGTCTTCCCGGCCGCGATCCTCCAGCCCCCCTTCTTCGACCCCGCGGCCGACGAGCCGGTCAACTACGGCGCGATCGGCGCGGTCATCGGCCACGAGATCGGCCACGGCTTCGACGACCAGGGCTCGCGCTTCGACGGCCGCGGCCAGCTGCGGGACTGGTGGACGGAGCAGGACCGCGCCGCCTTCGACGCCCTCACCCAGCGCCTCGTGGCGCAGTACGACGTCCTCGAGCCCGAGCAGACGCCGGGGCGCACGGTCAACGGCGCGCTGACCGTCGGCGAGAACATCGGCGACCTCGGCGGGCTGGGCATCGCGCTCGTCGCCCTGCGGCTCGCCCGTCGCGCCGACGGCCGCGAGCTGGCCTCCGAGGACGTGCGCGCGGCCCTGACCTCCTGGGCCACGGCCTGGTGCTCGCTCGCGCGCCCCGAGGAGCGCCTGCGCCGCCTCGCGACCGACCCCCACTCGCCCGAGGAGTTCCGCTGCAACCAGGTGGCCCGCAACCTCGACGAGTTCCACACCGCGTTCGGGACGGGGCCGGGGGACGGGATGTGGATGGAGCCGGCCGACCGGGTGCGCATCTGGTGAGCTGAGGCCTGCACCGGCTCACCGGCTCACCGGCTCATGGCTGGGCTGGTGCGGGCGGGGCGGGTGGGTCCGGGGCACTGCCTACGCGCTCGGTCGGGCCCACCCGCCCCGCCCTTCGGACGTCTCCGGGCCGCGACCCGCCCTCGCCGACCCCGGCGCCGTGGACCGCGCACCGGTCGCCCCCGAGGGTCTCGGGGGCGCCGCGCGCCCTCAGCTGTCGGTGTGGGTGCCGCCGGGGCGCCAGAGGACGTCGCCGTCGCCGCCGAGGTCGGGGGTGTTCGCGGCGCGGGCCAGGACGAAGAGCAGGTCGGACAGGCGGTTGAGGTAGCGGGCCGTCAGGGGGTTGACGCCGCCCTCGGTCGTGCCGTGGGCGGCGATGGCCGCCCAGACCGAGCGCTCGGCGCGGCGGGCGACCGTCCGCGCCAGGTGCAGGTGAGCGGCGGCCGGGGTGCCGCCGGCGAGGACGAAGCTGGTCAGCGGCGGCAGCGCCTCGGTGAGGGCGTCGATATCGCGCTCGAGGTCGCCGACCCAGGGCTCCTGGACGCGCAGCGGCGTGTGCTCCACGCGGGCGCCCACGGGCAGGCACAGGTCGGCCCCGACGTCGAAGAGGTCGTTCTGCACCCGCCGGACCACGGCGCGCACCCGCTCCAGGACGGTGGTGGCCCCCTCGTCCGGGGCTCCGTCCTGCGGGGGCGGCGGAGCGGCGGGGAGGGCGGCGAGGACCAGGCCCAGGGCGGCGCCGGTCTCGTCGACGTCCGCGTAGGCGACCAGGCGCGGGTCCGTCTTGGTCGTGCGCGAGAAGTCGCCCAGGCCCGTCGTGCCGTCGTCGCCCGTCCCGGTCCAGATCCTCGTCAGCCGCACCATGCGGGCAGGGTGGCAGAGCGGGAGGTCGCCCGGGTCGCCGGGTGCGGGGGGCGACCGCCGCCCCGGCGCTCGACCGGCTGGGTCGGGGTCGCCGGGCGCCGTCCCCCTAGGCTCGGCGGCCGTGGAGCGGATCATGGTGACCGGAGGCGCGGTCCTCGAGGGCGAGGTGCGCGTGCCCGGCGCCAAGAACAGCGTCCTGAAGCTGATGGCCGCGAGCCTGCTCGCGCAGGGGCGCACCGTGCTCGAGGGCGTCCCCGGCATCGTCGACGTCCGGATCATGGCCGAGCTGCTGCGGCGGCTGGGCTGCGACGTGGAGCACGACGCGGGCTCGCGCACGTGCACGATCGACGTCCCCGCGGAGGTGGGGCACCGCGCCGACTACGAGCTCGTGCGCGCCATGCGCGCCTCCATCAGCGTGCTCGGCCCCCTCACCGCGCGCGTGGGCCGCGCCGACGTGGCCGTGCCCGGCGGTGACGCCATCGGCTCCCGCGGCCTGGACCTCCACGTGGAGGGGCTGCGCGCCCTGGGCGCCCGGGTGCACGTCGACCACGGCTACCTCGTGACCGAGGCGCCCCCCGGCGGCCTGCGCGGCGCCGACGTCGCGCTCGCGTTCCCCAGCGTCGGCGCCACCGAGAACCTGCTCATGGCCGCCGTCCTGGCGCGCGGGCGCACCGTGCTGTCGGGCGTGGCGCGCGAGCCGGAGATCGACGACCTCGTCGACCTCCTGCTCGCCATGGGCGCCCGGGTGCAGGGGCGCGGTTCGTCGCGCCTCGTCGTCGACGGCGTCGGCGAGCTCGGCCCCGCCCACCACGCGGTGGTCCCCGACCGGGTGGTGGCCGGGACGTGGGCCTACGCGGCGGCGCTGACCGGGGGCAGCGTCCACGTGCGCGGGGCCCGGGCCGAGCACCTCGGCATGGTCGTGGCCAAGCTGCGGGAGGCGGGCGCCGAGGTCGAGGTGACGGGGGAGGGGCTCGCGGTCCGCGGCCCGGAGCGGCCCCGTCCGGTCGACGTCGCCACGCTGCCCTACCCGGGCTTCCCGACGGACCTGCAGCCCTTCGCCCTCGCCCTCGCCGCCGTGGCCGACGGCAGCTGCGTGGTGACCGAGAACCTCTTCGAGGCCCGCTTCCGCTTCGCCCACGAGCTCGAGCGGCTCGGCGCCGACCTCGTGGTCGACGGCCACCACGTCCTCGTGCGCGGCAGGCCCGCGCTGTCCGCGGCTCCGGTCGAGGCGAGCGACATCCGGGCGGGAGCGGCGCTGGTCGTCGCCGCGCTGCGCGCCGAGGGCACCACGGCCGTGCACGGCATCAGCCACGTCGACCGCGGCTACGAGGACGTCGTCGCCTCCCTGCGGGGCCTCGGCGCGGACGTGCGTCGAGAGGTCGTGCCCGACGCCGCGGACCACCTCCCGCCGCTCCCCTGACGGGGCGTCCGTCCGGGGCGTCTGTCGGGGGCGCCTGTCGGGGGCTTCGTCCGGGGCGTCCGGCGCGACCGCCCGAGGTCAGCGCGCCAGGATGGAGCGCGCCACCTGCTCGTCGCGGGGGAAGACCAGGACCCGCGGGCCCTCGGTCGTGGGCGCCAGCGTGGCCCGCAGGCCCTCGTGCTCCAGGCGCCGGCGCAGGGCCTCGGCCTCGACGAAGGTGGCGGGCTCGGCGACGGGCACGAGCAGGCCGTAGTCGGTGGGGGCTCCGGAGCGCGCGCGCCCCGCCACCACGGAGGAGCCCCGGCCCCAGCCCCAGCGCAGGAGCAGCGCGAGGACCCCGACGACGCAGAAGGCGACGAGGGGGCCGAAGAGGATCGAGTAGCTGCCCCAGTTCGCCACCCGAGCAGTGTGCGCTCCGCGCCGACCCGCCGCCGGGCGGGGAGGGGCCGCTCCCGGCGCCGGCCGCGCCCCGCCCCGGTGCGGCGGGGCGGCGGCCGCCCAGACCGGTACGGGCGTACCACCGCTTGCTACGGTCGCGTGACGGGACGTCGTCCGAGGCGCCCCCCAGCATCGGGAGCACGCATGGCCTGGGTCCTCGTCGTCGCCGCCGGCCTGCTCGAGACGGCGTTCGCGGTCTCGCTGAAGCTCTCCGACGGCTTCAGCCGGCACGGGTGGACGGTCGCCTTCGTGGTGGCCGCCGTGGGGAGCTTCACCCTGCTGTCGCGAGCGCTCGGGGACCTGCCCGTGGGCACGGCCTACGCGGTCTGGGTGGGCATCGGCGCCGTGGGCACCGCGGTGGTGGGCATGCTCTGGCTCGGCGATCCGGTGACCACCGGTCGCCTCCTGAGCCTCCTGCTCGTGGTCGCCGGCGTCGTCGGGCTGCAGCTGACCTCCGGCAGCTCCTCCTCCTGATGACCGCCGGGGACAGGGGGCGCACGGGCGCCGGCGCACCGCGCGGCTCGGCCCGGCGCGCGGCGCTGGTCCGGGCGGTCGCCGAGCTCGTGGCGGACGGGGGGCCGTCAGCGGTGAGCGCCCGCGCCGCCGCGCGCCGGGCCGGCGTGCCCCTGGCAGCCGTGACGTACTACTTCGACGACGTGCCGGCGCTCGTGCGCGAGGGGGTCGAGCTGCTGCTCGACGGGCTGGGGACCGAGGTGCGCGAGCGCTCCGCCGCGGTGCTGCCGCCGCTGGAGGAGGACCGGGACGGCTCTCGGGTCGCCGCGGCCGTGGTCGCGCTGGTCCTGGGCCCGTACGGGGCGCGGGGCGCTGCGGGGGTGCGCGCCCTCCACGCCCGCACGCTCGAGCTGTCGGGCGACGGGGCCCTGGCCCCGCAGCTGCGCACCTTCGACGCCGCGTGCGCCGAGGGGGTCGCCCGCCTCCTGCGGGCGGCCGGCCGTACGCCGGTGGCGGCGCGCGGGGTCCTCGCGCTCGTCGACGGGTGGCTCGTCGCGGCGGCCGTGGCCGGCGACGGGCCGGGGCCCGCAGGCGCGGACCGGCTGCAGCAGGAGGTCGCGGAGCGCCTCGCGCCGGGTCTGCTGGCGCTGGCCCCCGCGCGGGGTGCGGTCGTGACCGCGGACGACGCCGCTGAGCCGGGCGCCGCGGGCTCCTGAGCCGGGGTCGCCCGTCGGGCAGGCCGCGAGGGCGCCGGGACGAGCACGGCCCCCCGCACCGAGGTGCGGGGGGCCGTGCTGCGAACCCGTTCGGGTCTCGGGGCGCGTCTCAGCCGGCGAGAGCCACCAGGCTGACCGGGACGTTGCCCTGGATCGCCTTGGAGTACGGGCACAGCTGGTGAGTGCGCTCGACGAGCTGCTGGGTCGCGGCCTGGTCGAGGCCGGGCACGCGGACGGTGAGCTCGGCCGTGATGGCGTAGCTCTCGCCCTCGGGGCCGAAGCCGATGTCGGCGCGGACCTCGGCCTGCTCGGTGTCGACGCCCTGCTCCTTGCCGGCGAGCCCGAGGGCGCCGGTGAAGCAGGTCGCGTAGCCGGCGGCGAAGAGCTGCTCGGGGTTGGTGCCCGTGCCCGGGCCCCCCGTCTCCTTGGGCGCCGTCATCGTGACGTCCAGGACGCCGTCGCTGGAGACGGCGTGGCCGGCCTTGCGGCCGCCGCTGGAGGTGACGCTGGCGGTGTACACGATCTTGGACGGGGTCAGCTCGCTCATACCGGACCCAGCGACAGCGGCCGCCGACCCATTCCCCGTCCGCTGCACGGGTGGAACCAGGGGTGGGGCGGGAGGACGTCCGTCGCGTCAGAAGAGGCGGGTCGTGGGGTCGTCGACCCCCCGCATGGCGTCGTAGTCGAGCACCACGCAGCGGATGCCGCGGTCGGCGGCGAGGACGCGCGCCTGGGGCTTGATCTCCTGCGCGGCGAAGACGCCCGCGACCGGCGCGAGGCGCGGGTCCCGGTTGAGCAGCTCCAGGTAGCGCGTCAGCTGCTCGACGCCGTCGATGTCGCCGCGGCGCTTGATCTCGACGGCCACCGAGACGCCCCCGGAGTCCCGGCAGAGGATGTCGACGGGACCGATCGCCGTGGGGTACTCGCGCCGCACCATCGCGTACCCCGGGCCGAGGTGCTCGATCTGCTCGGCGAGCAGGCGCTGCAGGTGGGCCTCGACGCCGTCCTTGACGAGCCCCGGGTCCACGCCCAGCTCGACGCTGGTGTCGCTCAGCACCTCGTGGACGGAGAGGACGAGGACGTCGTCGGTCTTCGTGCTGGCCACCCGCCACGTCTCCACGGCGCCGGCCTCGGCGGCGGGGCCGTCCGGCGCCGCCGTGGTCAGGGTGCACGGCGGGCTCATCCAGTTGAGCGGCTTGTAGGAGCCGCCGTCGCTGTGGACGAGCACGCTGCCGTCGGCCTTGACCATGAGCAGCCGGGTGGCCAGGGGCAGGTGCGCGGTCAGGCGCCCGACGTAGTCCACCGAGCACCGGGCGATGACGAGCCTCACGGGCAACGACCCTAGCCCGCCCCCCGGCCCGCTCCCGGTCTCGCTGGCCGCCCCCGCCTCGCCGGCCGCCCCCGTCCTCGCGCCCCCGTCCTCGCGCCCCCGTCCTCGCCGTCCCGTCCTCCTCTGGGCGCCCGTCCCGGCGACGACCGGCACGATGGGGCCCGTGCCCCGCAGCAACCGACCCCGCCGCGGGGGCCGCCCCCGTCCCGTCCCGGGCGCACCGGGCGCAGGGGCCGCCGGCGCGCGGCCCCTCGGGAGCGGTCTGCGCCGCGTCGAGGAGCACCCCGACGGCGAGTGGGTCGTCCAGGTGGTCACCGGCAGCGCCAGCGACCGCAGCTACCGGTGCCCGGGCTGCGACCAGCTCGTGCCCGGCGCCAGCCCGCACGTCGTGGCCTGGCCCGCGGACGGCCTGCTCGGCGCGGAGGCCGCGCTCGCCGACCGACGGCACTGGCACCGGCCCTGCTGGGACCGCCGGGCCGCGCGGCGCCCGCGCCGCTGACGGACCGCCCGCGGCGCACCGGTGGCCGGGCCCGTGCCGAGCGGCTGCGGCTCCGGGGCGGGGAGCCGTCTCAGGCGCGCGCCGGCGGCTCCACGAGCTCGACCAGCACGCCGCCCGCGTCGGCGGGGTGGACGAAGTTGACCCGGCTGCCGGCTGTCCCGCGGCGGGCCTCGTCGTAGAGCAGGCGCAGCCCCCGATCCCGGAGGGCGGCGGAGGCGGCCTCGACGTCCCGGACCCGGTAGGCGACCTGCTGGAGACCGGGCCCCCGGCGGTCGAGGAAGCGGGCGATCGTCGAGGAGGGGGACAGCGGCGCCAGGAGCTGCACCCGGGCGGCGTCGGGCCCGCCGTCGCCGGCGACGAGCATCGCCTCCCGGACGCCCTGCTCCTCGTTGGCCTCCTCGTGCTCCAGGCGCAGGCCGAGCACCTCGACGTGGAAGGCGACCGCCGCGTCGAGGTCCGGCACCGCGAGCCCGACGTGGTCCAGGCCCGTCAGCAGCGGCTCCCCGGCGTCGTCGCGCAGGTGGGCGGCCGGGCCGTGCCCGTCGGTGGTCATGAGCCGAACGTACGACGCGCCGCAGCGCCCCGTGCGGCCCGTGCCGGTCGCCGTGCCGGGCCCCGTGCCGAGCGCATGTCACGGTCGTGTCACGAGCACGGGTCGCACGCGTATACCGTGGACGGGTGCTGGTCGCCTTCTCCGTCGCCCCGTCCGGCTCGGGAGACTCGCTCTCCCGGGCGGTCGCCGACGCCGTCCGCGTCGTGCGCGAGAGCGGCCTGCCGCACCGCACCGACTCCATGTCCACCACCCTCGAGGGCGACTGGGACGAGGTGATGGACGTCGTCCGCCGGGCCGCGGAGGCCGTGGGCCGCCACGGAGACCGCGTCTCGCTCGTGCTCAAGGCCGACATCCGGCCCGGCCGCACCGGGGAGATGCAGGGCAAGCTCGACCGCCTCGAGGCGGCCCTGGCCGAGCCCGCGTCGGTCCCCGGGGCCGGCGAGGGCTGAGGCCCGCACGCCCCTCCCGGAGCGGCTCTCGCGTCGGCGCGTCCGCACCGCTCGACGTGCACCGGTGGCGCCCTCGGCGCCACAGCCGGTCCGATCTGCCACGGGAGCATCCGGGCTCGGCCGGCCGGTCCCGCTCCACCCCCCACCTGCGCCCCGCCGCGCCCCCGCCGAGAGGATTCCCGTGCCCGAGCCCGACGACGTCCGCCGCTCCCCAGCCGTCCGCAGGGCGCGACGACGCACCGCCGCCGGGTGGGTGGCCGTGGCGCTGCTCGCCCTCGTCGGGCTCGTCGCCCTGGGCCTGGGGGTGGCGGAGCGCACGGTGTGGCTCCCCGACGACGAGGTGAGCGCGAGCGCCCGCACGGGCGGCGGCGACGTCGAGCCGCAGCTGGTGGTGACGGCGCCCGGCGTCCTCGAGACGCGCCCCGGCCCGGTGACGGTCACGGCGACCTCGCCCGACGGCGGACCGGTCGTCCTCGTCCTCGGCCGGGAGACCGACGTGGTGGCCTGGACCGACGGCGTGCCCACCGCGGTCGTCGGCGGCCTGGTCTCGGAGTCCTCGCTCGACGTCGAGCCGCCCGCCGCGGCGGCCGCCGGCGCGGGGACCGGTGCCGCCGCGTCCGGTGACCCGGCGACGTCCGACCTCTGGACGCAGGTGGCCGAGGGCGAGGGCTCGGCGACGCTCGAGCTGGAGCCGCCGCAGGGGCGCTGGCTGCTGCTGGCCGCCTCCGACGGGACGGCCGCCGCGCCCGAGGAGCTCGTCCTGACCTGGCCGCAGGAGGTGACCACGCCCGCCGCCGTCCCGCTGCTCGTGGGCGGTGGCGCAGCCCTGCTGGGCGCGCTGGTCCTGGCCCTCGTCCACGCGAGGACCTCCCGCCGGCGTCGTCGGCGCGCGCTCGCGGACGCCGGCGCCGTGCCGGGCGGGGAGCCGGGTGCTGGCAGCGACCTCCGGCAGCACGACCTCCGGCAGGACGACACCCAGCAGGACGGCAGCCCGTGGGCGCCCGCCCGCGGCAGCGACGAGGAGACCCGATGACCCGCGCCCTGCCCACCATCTCGGAGCGTGGCGTGGACGTGACGTCGCGCGGCCCCCGCCCGCTGGCCCGCTTCCTGCGCGCGGCGCTCGCCGTGGCGGTCGTCGCCGGTGCCGCGGCGGGCTGCGCCGGTGAGCAGCCGCTGCCGGCGCCGCGACCCCAGCAGGTGCAGGCACCCGCTCCCGCCGTCCCCGCGGACCGCGCCTCCGCCGTGCACGAGGAGGTCGAGGAGGCCGTCGCCGCGGCGGACGCCGCCGGCGACGCCGCGCTGCTCGCCCCCCGCGTGACCGGATCCGCCGAGGAGGTGCGTGCCGCGCGCTACCGACTCCGGCAGATCCAGGAGGACGCCCCCGCGCCGGCCCCGCTGGGCGGCGACGTCCTGCGCGACGTGGTCCCGGCGATCGGCGTCCCCGGGGCCGAGGAGGGCGAGTCGCCCGAGCGCGCGACCTCCCCCGCCGAGGCGACCGCCACGTTCCCCCGGACCTGGCTGACGATCACGCAGGCCCCGCAGGAGCAGGCGCCGCAGCTCTCGGTCCTCGTGCAGCCGGACGCGCGCAGCCCCTACCGCGTGGAGTCGACGGTCGGCCTCCTGCCCGGCGCCGTCGTGCCGCCGGTCGCCGCGCCCGAGCAGGGCGCGGCACCGGTCGACCCCTCGTCCGCGGAGGGGCTCGCCCTGAGCCCCCAGGACGCCGTCGCCCAGTACGCGGCCACCCTCACCGACCCCGCCGCGCCCGAGGCCGCTGCCTTCGCCGACGACGCCTTCCGCCAGGAGGTCCTGGCCGAGCGGGACGAGGCCGACGCCGTCGAGTTCTTCGCCCTGGAGACCACGCGCACGCCGCGGCCCGAGACCGTCCGGGCCGTCGCGACGGCGGACGGCGGCGCCCTCGTCGTCGGCGTGCTGGACAGCCGGTCCGTGCAGACGGTCGAGGAGGAGGGAGCCGTCCTCCAGCTCCCCGAGCCGGTCGCGACCCTGGCGGGGCGCCCGGACGCCCCCGAGCGCCTGGAGCAGCACTGGCTCGAGGTGGTCGCCCTCTCCGTGCCGCCGGCGGACGGCAGCGGGCAGCCGGCCCAGGTGCAGGCCGTCGGCGCCGACCGCGTCCTGCTGGAGGCGGCGGCTCTCTGAGCGGCCGCTCCGGAGGCCGCTCGGTCCCACCTCCTGAGGAGGCGCGCCCCGACCGGGCGCGCCTCCTCGGGTGCCCGGGGGCAGGTCAGGCCAGGTCGTCGACCACGGCCCGGGCCAGGGCCGTCAGCCCCGCGACCGCAGCCGGGTCGGCACCGGCCGCCGAGCGGTCCTCGAGCCGGTCGACGAAGCGCTCGATCTGCCGGGCGGCCAGGTCGGGCCGCCCGTGCTCGAGCATCCGCTCCGCGAGGTCGATCTGGACCTCGAGGCGGCCGGCCACCCGGCCGGGCAGCTGGCCGCTGCCACGGGCGGCCGTCACGGCCCGGCGCAGGTCGGCCGTGGTGGCGGTGGCCTCCGGGTCGGGGACGACCGGTCCGAGACCGGTGGCGACGTGCTCGACGAGGTCGTCGAACTGGGCGGGGTACGGCCCCACCGAGATGCCGGAGACGCCCTGCAGCTGGGCGAGCTCGGCGAAGGCGGACGACTGCCGGACGGTGTCCAGCACCCGCACCGCGCTGCGCTGCAGGTCTCCGAGGCGCAGCGCGTAGGTGCTGTCGTCCGGGTAGTCGCCGGTGAGCTCGACGGTGTACGCGACGACGTCGCTGCCGTCGTCCCCGGGGGTCGCGTGCTCCACGTCCGTCACGGCGACGGCGGCGCGCTGCGCGGGCGAGAGAGCGTCCCCGGCCAGGAGCCCGGTCGTGAAGTCGTAGGCCTCCTGGACGGTCGAGAACGGGGCGACCGGCGTGGTCGTCTCGTTCGCGAAGACGTTCACGTCGGTGCGCGTCGAGCGCGGGTCCGCGGTGATCGCCTGGGCGTCGACCCGGGTGCTCACCGTGGTCCCGCCGTCGGCGGACAGCGCGAGCTGGCCCAGCGCCCACCGGTAGCTCACGACCGGGTCGCCCGTGGTCTCCCGGGTCTGGACGTCGACCACCGGCAGGCCGGCGACGTCGACGTCCACGGGCGTCCGCCGCAGGACCGCCAGGACCTCCGCGGGGTTGTTCCCCGGCATGATCAGGTCGTTGCCCGAGTACTGCGTCACCAGGGCGCCCGAGCGGGTCACCTGGCGCCAGTCGGTCATGACGACGCCCTCGAAGCCCCACTCGCCGCGCAGGACGTCGGTGACCAGGTCGTAGGAGGCGGAGGTCCACCGCCCGTTGACCTTGTTCCACGACGTCATCACCGCCATGGGCTGGGCCTGCTCGACGGCGATCTCGAAGCCCTTGAGGTAGATCTCCCGCAGGGCGCGCTCGCCGATGACGGAGTCCTGGTAGTTCTGGTTCGCCTGCTGGGAGTTCGCGACGAAGTGCTTGACCGTGACCCCGACGCCGTCGTTGGACTGCACGCCCGCGGTGACCGCGGAAGCGGTCAGCCCCGTGACGAGCGGGTCCTCGGAGTAGTACTCGAAGTTGCGGCCGTTGAACGGGTCGCGGTGGATGTTCATGCCGGGCGCCAGCCACAGGTGCACGCCGTACTGGTGCATCTCCTGGCCGATGGCGTCGCCGACCTCGCGGACGAGGTCGCGGTCCCACGTCTGGGCCAGCATGGTGCCGATCGGGAAGGCCGTGCCGAACTGGTACGTGGTGGGCTCGGTCGTGGTGATCTCGCGGGTCAGGCGCAGGCCCGCGGGACCGTCGGCGAGGGCCATGGCGGGGATGCCGAGGTCCTCGTGCGCGGCCGTGGTGTAGCCGGCCGAGCCGGCCGCCACGAGGGTGCTGCCGCTGGTGGACGAGCCCTCCACGACGGACGCGAGGGGGGCCGCGTCGAGGCCGGCGACGAGCTCCTCGGTGGTGATGTCCCCGCGCGCGACGTCGTAGAGGGTGGCCGTCGGGTCGGTCTCGACGTACCGGACCTGCTCCCCGGTCCTGGGGGCGTAGGGCTCGCCGGTGCCCTCCCAGTCCGTCTGGTCCGGGTCGAGGTAGACCGGCACTGAGGACATCTCGCCGTCGTCGTCGAGGCCGGCGTAGACCGAGGACTCCTCGACCGGCACGTCCTGCTCGAGCTCCGAGGCGTCGTCCGCGGTCGGGACGGCCGAGGCGTCCAGGACCGTCCGCGGCGCCGACGCGACCTCCGCGGCCTCGGTCTCGTAGGTGTAGAAGTCGTCGCGGTCCGCGACCAGCTCCTCCGGCGGCGCCTCGGCGTCCTGCTGGGGGGAGAGCTGCTCGGTGACCACGGTCTCCGGCAGCTCCAGGACGCCGGCGACGCGGGTGCTGCGCGAGCCGTCCCCGACGCGGACGAGGTAGTCGCCCTGGGCGAGCACGTACGCCGAGCGCTCCTCGTCGTAGGACGCGACATCCGCGAGGCGGAAGGTCACGGAGACCGCCTGCGACTCGCCGGGGGCCAGCAGGTCGGTCTTCGCGTAGCCCGCCAGCTCCTGGGTAGGGCTGGTCGAGGTCGCCCTCGGGGGCGCTGGTGTAGACCTGCACGACCTCGCGCCCGGCGTGCTGCGCGCCGGTGTTGGTCACCGTGGCGGTCACGGTGACCTCCTCGGCGTCCGCCTCGACCGCGTCGGTCACCACGTCGAAGTCGGTGTAGGAGAGCCCGTAGCCGAAGGGGTACGCCACGGCCGACGACGAGCCGTCGGGGGCGAGGGCGCCGTCGAAGGAGTCGAAGTAGCGGTACCCGACGTAGACGCCCTCGGCGTAGACCTCCTCGTCGACGTCGCCGTCGTTGTTCCCGAAGGTGGCCGAGGCGGGGTAGTCGGAGTAGTGGGAGGCCCAGGTGTCCGTGAGCTTGCCCGACGGCGTCACCGCCCCGTCGAGCACGTCGACCAGGGCGTGGCCGGCCTCCTGGCCCGGCTGGCTCATGAGCAGGAGGGAGTCGACGGCCTCGCCGCCCGCCGGGTCGACGCCCTGCGCGTTGATCTCGTCCACGAAGGAGGTGTCGACGACGCCGCCGGTGTTGAGGACGACGACGACGCGGTCGTAGGTCTGCCCGACGAGGGCGATGTTCGCCGCCTCGACGTCGGAGAGCTCGTAGTCGCCGCCCGTCGCCGCTCGGTCGCCGAACTCCCCGGAGTTGCGTGCCACGACGTACACGGCGGTGCTCGTGGGGGCCGTGGGCGCCACCGTCTGCGCGGTGAGGGGCTGCTCGACCGAGGAGTAGTCGACGGACTCGCCCCGCGGCAGCGTCCGCTCCTCGTACTTCTCGGTGTAGGCCGAGACCATCGCGTCCCAGTACCCGCTGCTGGTGGTGACGTTGTAGCCGGCGTCCTCGAACGCCTCGCGCACGCGCACCGTGGCGCGGTTGTTCACGTCGCCGGAGCCCGTGCCGCCCTTGACGGTCGCGTGGGCGCCGACGCCGAAGACGGCCACGGGGCCGCCCGTGGACATCGGGAGCGCGCTGCCGCCGTTGCGCAGCAGCACCATGCCCTCGGTGGCGGCGCGGCGGGAGAGCGCGCCGTTCGCCAGCTCGAGGGGACCGGGCTCGGGGTCGGGCGTGGCGGCGACGGCGGCGCCGGCGGGCAGCGCGAGCACGGCCGCCAGCAGCACGGCGGTCGTCGGTCGGGTGGTTCTCACGGGCGGTCACTCCTGGGGCGCGGGGCGGCGGCGGCGCCGTCCTCGCCCCCCGGGGGCCGGTGCGAGGACGGCGCCGTCCTGGGGTGCGCCCCGCAGCGGCGGGAGCGCGAGGACGCACAGCCCGGACGAACGGACGACGCGCCCGCGACGCTAGAGGCCGGGCGATCCGCTGTCATGGACGAGATCTCGTCCGAAGTCGCCGCCCTGGCCCGGAGGCCGCGGTGGCCGCCGCGGTCGTGCCCCAGGGGCTTGAGGCGGCGGCGCGCAGGGGTCTACGTTCCCCTCGTCACCGGTCCTCACCCCGGACCGAGGTGGTCGCCCGGGCGCCGTCGCCCGGCCCTGCCTCCACACCCGCCGCCCGGGTCACCGGGCTCGGTCCTCCTCCGACCGCCGTCTCCCGACGGCTCTCGGAGCCCCCTCTGGTCCTCCTCGTCGCGCCGCGTCGCGCCCGAGGAGGAGCGTCCCCTCGAAGGAGAGACCATGGGCAGCACCTCGACCCGTCCACGACACCTCGCGCTCGCCCTCGCCACCGCGGTCCTGGTGACCGGGACGTCGGCGCCGGCCGTCGTCGCCGGCACGCCGACGGCCACCACGCCCGGGGCGCACGTCGTCCGCACGGGCACCGGCCCGACCGGGTACGCCGTGACGTTCGCCTACGCGGCGCCGGACGCGGGGTCCGTGCGGATCAAGGGGACGTGGAGCTTCGCCTCGCACGACAGCGTCGCCGACGACCCGACCAACGCCTCGCCGACCAGCGCCTGGGACTGGGAGCCGGGGGACTTCCCGCTCCAGTCGCCCAACACGCCGGGGGAGGGCTGGCCGGTCACCGAGATGACCCGGGACCCCGCGACGGGGCTCTGGACGACCACGGTGCCCCTGCCCTCGGGCGTCTTCGACTACCAGTTCTACGTCGACTGCGCCGCCGCGCTCCCCTCGGTCTCCGGGTGCGCGTCCTCGACGGACCCGGCTGCGCCGGCCTGGAGCTCGGCGGGCTCCGCGGTGCGCTGGAGCGAGGTCTACGTGCCCTCCGACCCGGACTTCGGCACCGAGGACCTGTCCTTCCTCCGCGAGGCCCCCGCCGACGAGCGCGGCACGCTCGAGGTGGTGACCTACCCGACGAGCAGGACGCGCACGGGCGAGAACCGCGCGGTCGTCTACCTGCCGGCGGGGTACGACCCCCAGCGGGCGGAGCCGTACCCGCTGCTCGTCCTCAGCCACGGGGGCGGGGAGGACGAGATGGTCTGGAGCACCAGGGGGCGGCTGCCGCAGGTCGTCGACGGCCTGACGGCCGAGGGCCTGATGCAGCCCACGGTGGTCGTCATGCCGAACGGCTCGGGCGTCTCCGACTACACGACGGAGGTCCTCGAGCGCCTGCCGCAGCTCGCCGAGCGCTACCACGTCTCGACCGAGCCGCAGGACCGGGCGTTCGCCGGGACGTCCGCGTTCGGCACGCAGGCGAACAACCTCCTCTTCCAGGAGACCGGCGCCTTCGGCTACGTCGGCGTCTGGTCCCCGGCCGCCGGTGCGCCGACCGTCGAGCAGATCGGTGCCGGCTTCCCCGCAGGCCCGCCGACGGGCCCGGCCTACCAGGACCCGGCGCTGCTCGGGGTCCCGGGCATCCACCTCGCGATCGGGGAGCAGGACCTCGGGGGGAACGCCCCTCTGCTCACGACCACCCTCGAGCGCATCGCCCTGCAGAACGCCGGGGTGCCGTTCCGGTACTTCACCGAGGGCGGCGGGCACACCTTCGCCTTCTGGCGCGACACGCTCCGCGACTTCTTGACGGAAGTGGCCTTCCGCAGCACGACGAGCACCGTGACCGCCTCCGGGGGCGACCTCGTGGCGACCGTCGTCGCCGTGAGCACCGAGCCCGCGGCGCCCACGGGGACCGTCCAGCTCCTCGTCGACGGCCAGCCCCTGGGCGACCCCGTCGCGCTGGAGGACGGGACGGCGACCCTGCCGGGACGGGCCCTCGACTGGTCAGGCCGCTCGGTGACCGCCGTCTACGAGGGTGACGCCCTCTACGACGCGAGCACGAGCGAGCCGGTGCCCGTCTCGGCCGCCCCGGACGCGCTCCTGGACGCCCTGGCGTCCACCGCGCGGAGCCTGGCCGAGGACGGGCAGGTCGGCCTCCGGTTCGGCCGCACCCTGGAGCGCTACGTCGCCGTCGCCCAGCGCGCGCAGGCCCGCGGGCAGGCCCAGCAGGCGGTGGCCCAGCTCGACCAGCTCGTCGCGGCCCTCGACGACCCGCCCGCCCACGCCGACGTCAGCGCGGGCGCCGACGCCGCCCTGCGGGCCGCCGTGGCGACGACCCGGGCGGCCCTCGTCGGCGGCTGAGGCAGCTCCCGGCGGCCTCCGTCCCCGCGCCCCGCCCGCGTCGCGGCAGCCCCGCGGCGGGGGCGGGGCGGGGGCGGCTCACCCCTGCGCGCGGGCCCCGGCTGCGAGCAGGCGGCGAGCGGTCGCCGCCGCGCCCCGCACGACGGCGTCGTCCCCGAGCGCGCTGGGCACCACGCGCACCCCCGCCACGACGGGCGCGGGCGCGCCGGCCTCGACGGCGGCCCGCACGGACCGGACCAGCACCTGCAGGCCCGAGCCCGGCGGGCCGTCGACGACCACCACCTCCGGGTCGGCGGCGAGGCAGGCGTCGACGACCCACGAGCCGAGGCGGGTCCCCAGCCGCCGGACGTCCTCCAGTGCGCCGTCCGTGGGAGCGTCCTCCTCGAGCGCCGCCACGGCGCGGGCGGTGGTCGGCAGGCCCACGAGGCACCCCCGCCCACCGCAGCCGCAGACCGGGCCGTCGAGGCCCACCCGGAGGTGGGCCACCTCGCCGGCGAGACCGGTGCGCCCGCGCACCACCCGCCCGTCCACGACGACTCCCGCTCCGAGGCCGTCTCGGACGCGCAGGCACACGGCGCCGAGCGCGCCCGCGGCCGCGCCGCCCACCGTCTCGCCCAGGGCCGCGAGCGAGGCGTCGTTCTCGACGACCACGGGGATGCCGAGCCGCTCCTCCCAGCCCGCCGCGGCTCCGTCGAGCGCCCACGTCGGCGCCGGCACGCCGACCCGCGGGGAGAGCAGGTGGCCGCCGACCGTGGCCACGGCACCCGCGGCGGTCACCGGGTAGGGCATCGAGACGACCCCCGCCACGACCGGCTCGGGGACGGCGACCGGTGCCAGCGGTTCCAGCACCTGGTCGAGCAGGCGGCGGGCGAGAGCGGGCAGCGCCCGCTCGTCCGCCGCCCCGTCGAAGGCGGCGAAGCCCGCGCACCGCACCGCGCGCACCTCTCCCTCGAGCGTCACCAGGGACACGGCCACGCACCGCCGGCTGAGGCGGAGCACGGCGACGAGCCCGCGCGGCGGGACGACGGCGACCAGCGCGGCCGGTCGGCCCCGTGACCCGGTCGGCGGTGACGGGAGCTCCATGACGAGGCGGCGCTGCCTCAGGCGGGCGACCGCGCTCGTGGTCGTGGTCAGCGGCAGCTCCGCGGCGGCGGCGAGGTGCGCCCTGGTCGCGGGGCCGCCGGCGAGCAGGGCCAGGAGCCGGTGCTCGGCGTCGCGCAGGACGACGGTCCTGGCGCGCTCGGGCTGCCGCTCCTCGGGCGGCGCCTTCCTGGACGAGGACGACACCGGGGGCACCGGACCAGCCTCCACCGCCGTCCCGGGGGGGAGCAAGGCCTCCGACCGCCGGGACGGCCCTGACCCCGCGCGGCACCAGCGCGCACGGGAGCGCGGGCTCGGGACGCGGGCTCGGGACGCCGGCTCGGGACGCGGGCTCGGGACCGGGGCCGGAAGGTGCGTCGAGGTGCTGCGGGCGCGCTCGTGGGACCATCGGCGCCGCGCGGGTCCGGCTCGCGCGAGCCGGCCGGGCGGTCGCGGCGCTGACCGCGCCCGGGTGCCCCGTGCCCTCGGGCCAGCGGGGGGCGGCTCCGGCAGCAGGCAGTTGACCAGCACGACGAGAGGCGAGCAGCCATGAGCCAGCGCAGCGGACAGCGACCCGGCGGCCCCGGCGGCCCCGGCGGGGGAGCGGGCTTCGACCTGCGGGGGGCCGTGGACCTCTCCGGGCTGGGGCGCCCGCCGCAGCAGCCGTCGCCCGGCGCCGGCGCCGCCCCGGCGGACGCCTCCGGCGTCGTCGTGACGGTGACCGAGGAGAACTTCCAGCAGGCCGTCGAGCAGTCGACGAGCGTGCCCGTCGTCATCGCGCTGTCCTCCTCGCGCGCCGTGGGCGCCGACGAGCTGACGACCGTCCTGCGCCGCCTCGCGGTGCAGGACGCCGGTCGGTGGCTGCTCGGGGAGGTCGACGCCGACACGAGCCCGCGGATCGCCCAGGCCTTCCAGGTGGAGACGGTCCCGGCCGTGCTGGCCGTCGTCGCCGGCCAGCCCGTGCCGCTCTTCCAGGGGGTGCTGCCCGAGGACCAGGTGCGCCAGTACCTGGACGCGCTCCTCGACCTGGCCCAGCGCCAGGGCCTCACCGGCCGCCTGGACGTCGGGGACGGCGCGCCGGAGGAGGAGGCCGTGGAGCCGCCCCTGCCGCCGCTGCACCAGGAGGCGTACGACGCCATCGAGCGCGACGACCTCGACGGCGCGGCCGACGCCTACCGCCGCGCGCTGCTGGAGAGCCCCGCCGACGAGGAGGCCCGCGTCGGCCTCGCGCAGGTCGAGCTCATGCGTCGTCTGAGCGGCGCCAGCGCTCAGGCGGTGCGGGAGGCCGCGGCGTCCGACCCCTCCGACGTCGACGCAGCGCTGCTGGTCGCAGACCTCGACATCTCCGGGGGGCACGTCGAAGACGCCTTCAAGCGCCTGGTCGACCTCGTGCGCGCGACGCGGGGCGAGGACCGCGAGCGGGTGCGCGTGCGCCTCGTCGAGCTCTTCGAGGTCGTCGGCGCCACGGACGCGCGCGTCCTGACCGCCCGCCGCGCCCTCGCGAGCGCTCTCTTCTGAGCCCCCGCCCCGGCGAGCGGGCGGTGGTCCGCTGCGCGGGGCTGACGGACGCACGAGGGCCCCGCACCGACCGGTGCGGGGCCCTCGTGCGTCCGTCACCCCCGCGGGGCGAGCCCGCGGGAGCTGCGGCGCTCAGCTCACGTCGTCGTCGACCCAGTCGAAGGTCCGGGTGACGGCCTTCTTCCACAGCCGCAGGACGCGCTCGCGCTCGGCCGCCTCCATCTGCGGCTCCCAGCGCTTCCCCTCGGTCCAGTTGGCGCGGACCTCGTCGAGGTCGGACCAGAAGCCGACGGCGAGCCCGGCCGCGTAGGCCGCCCCTAGCGCGGTGGTCTCGGCGACCTGCGGGCGGACCACCGGGACGCCGAGGACGTCGGCCTGGAACTGCATCAGCAGGTCGTTGCCGACCATGCCGCCGTCGACGCGCAGCTCCTCGAGCGGGACGCCGGAGTCGGCGTTCGCCGCGTCGAGGACCTCCCGCGTCTGGAACGCCGTGGCCTCCAGCGCCGCTCGGGCGATGTGGGCCTTCGTCACGTACCGGGTCAGCCCGACGACGGCGCCGCGGGCGTCGCCGCGCCAGTAGGGGGCGAACAGGCCGGAGAAGGCCGGCACCACGTAGACGCCGCCGTTGTCCTCCACCGACGCGGCGAGCTGCTCGACCTCGGGCGCGGAGGAGATGAGGCCGAGGTTGTCGCGCAGCCACTGCACCAGCGAGCCCGTGACGGCGATCGAGCCCTCGAGGGCGTAGACCGGCTTCGCGTCGCCCAGCTGGTAGCCGACCGTCGTCAGCAGGCCGTTGTCGCTGCGGACCAGCTCCTCGCCGGTGGTGACGATGAGGAAGTTGCCGGTGCCGTAGGTGTTCTTGGCCTCGCCGGGCGAGAAGGCCGTTTGGCCGAAGGTGGCGGCCTGCTGGTCGCCGAGGATGCCGGCGATGGGGGTCTCGCGCAGCAGGCTCGAGCCCTCGACGGTGCCGTAGACCTCGGAGCTGGAGCGGATCTCGGGGAGCATCGAGCGCGGGATGTCCATGGCGGCGAGCACGTCGTCGTCCCACGCCAGGGTCTTGAGGTCCATGAACAGCGTGCGCGAGGCGTTCGTGACGTCGGTGAGGTGGAGCCCGCCGTCGGTGCCCCCGGTGAGGTTCCACAGCACCCAGGAGTCCGTGGTGCCGAACACCAGGTCGCCCGCCTCGGCGCGCTCGCGGGCGCCCTCGACGTTCTCCAGGACCCACATGATCTTCGTCCCGGCGAAGTAGGGGTTCAGGGGGAGCCCGCTGAGCTCGCGGAACCGGTCGACCCCGCCGTCGGCCGCGAGGCGGTCGACGATCGGCTGGGTGCGCACGTCCTGCCACACGATGGCGTTGTAGACCGGCTCGCCGGTGGTCCGGTCCCACACGACGGTGGTCTCGCGCTGGTTGGTGATGCCGACGGCCGCGACGTCGTGCCGGGTGATGTCGGCGCGGGAGAGCGCCTGCCCGATGACCTCGCGCGTGTTGCGCCAGATCTCCTGCGGGTCGTGCTCGACCCATCCGGCGCGGGGGAAGATCTGCTCGTGCTCGAGCTGGCCCGTCGAGACGATCGAGCCGGAGTGGTCGAAGACGATCGCGCGGGTGCTCGTGGTGCCCTGGTCGATCGCGACGACGTAGCGGGCGGAGCTGGTGGTGGTCTCGCTCATGGGACGTCGGTGTCCTTCCGGGTCTGGGTGTGGGTCTCGGGTCTGGGTCTGGGGGAGCGTGTGCGGGTCAGGCCGGCACGACGGGCATCACGTGGTAGACGAGACCGCCGAGGACGCCGCCCACGAGGGGCCCCAGGACCGGGACCCACGCGTAGGCCCAGTCGGACGTGCCCTTGCTCCGGATCGGCAGCAGGGCGTGGGCGATGCGCGGCCCGAGGTCGCGGGCGGGGTTGATGGCGTACCCCGTGGGCCCGCCGAGGGAGGCGCCGATGCCGACGACGAGCAGCGCGACGGGCAGGGGGCCGAGCTCGGCCGGCGTGTTGCCGAACATCAGGATGACGAAGACGAGGACGAACGTGCCGATGACCTCGGTGACGACGTTCCACCCGTACCGGCGGATCTCCGGGCCGGTGGAGAAGACGGCGAGCTTGAGCCCGGCGTCCTCGGTGGCGTCGAAGTGGGTCTTGTACGCCAGGTAGACCACGACCGCGCCGAGGAGGCCGCCCACGATCTCGGCGGCGAAGTAGACCAGGGTGTTGAGCACCGTGGGGTCGACCCCCGGCGCGTACGGGTTGCCGGAGACGAGCAGGCCGACGGTCACGGCGGGGTTGAGGTGCGCGCCGGAGGCGAAGGCGACGTACACGCCGGCGAAGACGGCGAGGCCCCACCCGAAGTTGATGAACAGCGGGCCGCCGCCGAAGCCCTTGGTCTTCGACAGCAGGGCGTTGGCGACGACGCCGCAGCCGAGCAGCGTGAGCGTGGCGGTGCCGAGGACCTCGGACAGCACGATCTGGGCCAGGGACGGGGTCATGCGGGTACTCCTCGTGACGGCGGTGTCAGGGGCGCTGGGTCGCGGTGCCGACCGAGCCGGGGCGGTGCGGGTGCTGCCGGGGCGGTGCGGTGCACGGCGGCGCGAGCGGGTGCCGCGATGCGCGGGGACGAGAGTGGCGGCTGGCCGCGGTGCGCGTCAGGCGTTCGGCGCAGCGCCGGCGGACGCCCCCAGATCGGGGCGCTCGCCGGCTGCGGGTGCCTCAGGCGGCCTCGGTGCCGCCGGTGGTCGCGATAGGGACGTCGGGACGGATGTCCGGCGCCTCCAGGCGACGGCGCTCGGCGGCCGCGTCGTCGTCCTCGACCTCGGCGGCGCGCTCGGCCTCGACGCGGGCGAGGTAGGAGGAGACCTCCTCCTCGACCCGGGCGTCGTCCCAGCCGAGCGGACCGGCGACGAGCTCGGCCACCGCCCGCGCGCTGGCGGTGCCGCGGTCGGCCTGCTCGTAGGAGAGGCGGGTGCGCCGCGTCAGCACGTCCTCCAGGTGCAGGGCGCCCTCGTGCGTCGCGGCGTACAGCGCCTCGGCCCGCAGGTAGTGCGGGGCGCCCTCGAGCGGCTCGCCGAGCGAGGCGTCGGCGTCCACGAGCGCCAGGAGCTCGTCCACCTGCCCGCCGTAGCGGTGCAGCAGGTGCTCCACGCGCTCGGGCGACCAGCCGCGCTCGGCGGCCAGGCGGTGGCGCTGCGCCCAGCGGACCCCGTAGCCCTCGGCGCCGGCCAGCGGCAGGTCCGCCGTGAGCGACGGCCCGGCCGGGCGGTCGTCGGGCGCCGCGTCGGCGAGGGCCGCGTCCACGACGTCCTGGGCCATGACCCGGTAGGTCGTGTACTTGCCGCCCGCCACGACCGTCAGGCCCGGGCGCAGCGTCGCGACGGTGTGCTCGCGGGAGACCTTCGTCGTCGTGGTGGGGTCGCCGCCCGTCCCGCCCCTGCCGCCCTCGCCGGGCAGGGCGCCCTTCGCCGTCGGCTGCAGCAGCGGCCGGAGTCCGGTGTAGACCCCCATGACGTCGTCGCGGGTCAGCTGCCGGGTCAGGACGGCGTTGGCGTGCTCGAGGAGATACTCGATGTCCTCGCTGGTGGCCACGGGGTGGTCCTTCTCCAGGTCCCACGGGGTGTCCGTGGTGCCGATCACCCAGTGGGTCTCCCACGGGATGACGAACAGGACGCTCTTCTCGGTGCGCAGGATGAGCCCGGAGTCCCCGTCCACGGCGTCCTTCGGCACGACGATGTGGACGCCCTTGGAGGCGTTGACCTCCAGGCCGCGGGTGCGGAACAGCTCCTGGATCTCATCGGTCCACACCCCGGTGGCGCCGATGACGTGGCGCGCCCGGACGACCAGCTCGCGACCCGTCTCGAGGTCGACGGCCCGCACGCCGACGACGCGTCCGCCCTCCTCGACGTAGCCGACCACCTGGGTCCGGCTGGCCGCGAGGGCGCCGTGGCCGACGGCGGTGCGCACGAGGACGTGGACCAGCCGCGCGTCGTCGACCTTGGCGTCCCAGTACTGGATGCCGCCCACGGCGGCGTCGCGCCGGAAGTCGCGGAAGCGGCGGTGCAGCCCGCTGCGCGTGAGGTGGCGGTGCAGGGGGACCGTGCGTCGGCCGTCCCCGCCGCTGCGGCCGAAGACGCCCGCCATGCCGTCGTAGAGCGCGATGCCCGCACCGATGTAGAAGCGCTGCCACTGCTTCTCCAGCGGGAAGATGAACGGCACCGGGTGCACCAGGTGCGGCGCCAGCCGGTCCACCAGCAGGCCGCGCTCGCGCAGCGCCTCGTGGACGAGGTGGAAGTCCAGCATCTCCAGGTACCGCAGGCCGCCGTGGATGAGCTTGCTCGCCCGGCTGGAGGTGCCGGCGGCCCAGTCGCGGCGCTCGAGCACGCCGACCGACAGGCCGCGGCTCGCGGCGTCCAGGGCCGCGCCGGCGCCCGTGACGCCGCCGCCCACCACGAGGACGTCGAGCTGCTCGTCGGTCATCCGCCGCAGCGCCTCGGCGCGCGTCGCGGCGGAGAGGACGGTGGTGCTCATCGTCGAGGGCCTCCAGTGCGGGCTCTCTCGAGTCCGCGGACGGTCGGGGAGGTCGCCCGGCCGGCGTCCTCGTCCGTGGTGGAGAGCATGTCCCGCGCCTAGGGGCCGAGCCAGCGCCTGCACGGACGTGCACACTGGGGTGAGGGCTCGGACGTCGGGCGCGGCGGTGCGACGGGCGGAGGCGGATGGCGGTCGACGACGCGGATCTCGAGCGGGTGGCCCGGCGCTACTGGTCGGACCGCAAGACCATGGAGGTCGTCGCGCGCGAGGAGGGCGTCTCGCGCAGCACGATCTCGCGGATGCTCGACGCGGCCCGTGCGCGGGGCGTCGTCCAGATCAGCGTCGGCACGGTGCACGGCCGTGCATCCGCTGTGGCCACGGCCCTGTCCGACCGCTTCGGCGTCGCCGCGGTCGTGGTGCCGGTGGCCGAGGGAGCCACCGACCTCGCGCGGCTGGAGGGGGTGGCCGCGGCGACGGGCGCGCTGCTCGGCGAGCTCATGGGCAGCGGCATGGTGCTGGGCGTGGCCTGGGGCACCACGACCAGCACCGTCGCCCGCCATCTCGTCGCCCGCTCGACCGTCGACGCCCACGTCGTGCAGCTCAACGGCGCCGCCAACACGCGCAGCAGCGGCATCGGCTACGCCGGCGAGGTCATCGACCGCTTCGGCGCCGCGTGGGGCGCCGAGGTCCACCAGTTCCCGGTGCCGGCCTTCTTCGACGCCGTCGCGACGCGCCGGGCCATGTGGCGCGAGCGCAGCGTGCGCGGCGTGCTGGCCGTCCAGCAGCGCTGCGACATCGCGCTCTTCGGCGTGGGGACGGTGGCCGCGGGCGTCCCGAGCCGGGTCTACACCGCCGGGTACCTGACGGACGCGGACCGGCTCTCGCTGGCCGAGGAGCGCGTCGTCGGGGACGTGTGCACCGTCTTCCTGCGCGCGGACGGCAGCTGGCAGGGCGTGCCGCTCAACGCGCGCTCCAGCGGGCCGCCCCCGCCCGCGCTGCGCAGGGTCCCCCGCCGGGTCTGCGCCGTGGCGGGCGCGGGCAAGGTGCCCGCGCTGGCGGCGGCGCTGGCCGCCGACCTCGTCACCGACCTCGTCCTCGACACCGGCACCGCGCGGGCCCTGCTGGCGCACCGGTGAGCCGAGCGGGCGACGACCCGCGGGAGCCCCGTCCCGCGACGTCGCGGCGCTGCGGAGAGCGGCGGACGGCTGACGTCCGTCGGGTCCCGCGGGGGAGCGTCGCGTCCCCGTGCGGAGCCGCCGTCCGGACGGGGATGCCGGTGACGTGGCTGGTGGGTCGAGCGGCGCAGCCCGCCGGCCCTCAGGACGCCTCGGGGCGCCCGTCGGCCAGCAGCGCCGCGGTCGCCTCGCCGGCCGCCAGGCGGTCGCGGGCCGCCTCGACGCGGGCCGCGAGCCCGGAGCCCGTCCTCGCCCGGACCTCGGCGGGGGTGCACCAGGCCGCCTCGAGGACCTCTCCGTCGGCGAAGACGCAGCGGGAGGGCAGGTCGTCGGCGTGGACGCCGCCGTCCAGCAGCGCGAGGAGGCGCCCGGGCTGGCGGCCGTCGCCGGAGCGGCGGTCGAGCACGAGCAGGCGCCCGGGCACGAGGTCGAGCCCGAGCTCCTCGCGAGCCTCGCGGACGGCAGCGGCGCGCAGGCCCTCGCCGTGCTCCACGACGCCGCCGGGCACCTCCCACGGCTCCTCGTAGGACGTCCGCAGCAGGAGCACGCGCCCCGCGCCGTCGCGCAGCACCAGGCCCGCGGCGACCAGCGAGGTCGGCAAGAGGGGTGCGATCGCGGGCAGCGCGTCGGTCGCCGGGTCGGGGTCACCCGCCAGGAGCGCCACGACGACGAGGTCGTGCGGCTCCTCGCCCGGACCTGCGGGCACGCCCCGCAGCACGCCCTCGCGGCGCAGACCGGCCCGGGCGGCGGCCCAGGCGGTGGCGGCGTCGTCGGGGGCGTGCAGGCCCTGCACCCGCCGGGCGCCCCGGGAGAGCGCCTCCGCAGCGCGCTCGGCGAGCGCCGCCTGCGTCCGCCCCGCCAGGTCGCCCAGGTCGACCACGCCCTCCACCGGTCCCCGCCCCGGGACGACCGCGCCCCCCGAGGGCCCGGAGGACCTCGAGGGGCGCGCGTCGCGCAGCACGGCGCCGGTCAGCGGCGGGCGGCGCCGTCGACGGCGAGGCGCTCGTCCTCGTCGTCGGGCACGAGCCAGACCGCGCCGAGCGGCGGGACCCGGAGCACCGCTGAGGTGGGCCGCCCGTTCCAGGGTGCGTCCTCGGCCTGGACCGGGCCGGTGTTGGTCACCCCCGAGCCGCCGTAGACGGTCTCGTCGGTGCTGAGCACCTGCCGCCAGGTCCCGCCCTGCGGGAGCGCGACGCGGTGGTCCTCGTGCGGCTGGCCGGCGAAGTTCACCACCACCACCAGCGGGCGCCCCGCGGCGTCTCGGCGCACGAAGGAGACGGTGTTGCGCCCGGCGTCGTCGGCGTCCAGCCACTCGAAGCCGCTGCCGTCGAAGTCCCGCTCCCACAGCTGCGGGTGGGCCGCGTAGAGGGAGTTGAGGTCGGTGACCAGCCGCTGCACGCCCAGGTGGCCCGGGTCGTCCAGGTGCCACCAGTCGAGGCTGCGGGACTCGCCCCACTCCTGGTCCTGCGCGAACTCCGAGCCCATGAAGAGCAGCTGCTTGCCGGGGTGGGACCACATGAAGGCGAGGTAGGCGCGCACGTTGGCGAGCTGCTGCCACCGGTCGCCCGGCATCTTCCGCAGCAGGGAGCCCTTGCCGTAGACGACCTCGTCGTGGCTGATCGGGAGCACGTACTGCTCGGAGAAGGCGTACACGAGCGAGAACGTCAGCTTGTGGTGGTGGTGGACCCGGTGCATCGGGTCCTCCGAGACGTAGTCGAGGCTGTCGTGCATCCAGCCCATGTTCCACTTCAGGCCGAAGCCGAGGCCGCCCGCGTCGGTGGGGCGGGTCACGCCCGGCCACGCCGTGGACTCCTCGGCGATCGTGACGATGCCGGGGACGCGCCGGTAGCAGACGGCGTTGAACTCCTGCAGCATCTCGATGGCCTCGAGGTGCTCCCGGCCGCCGTGGCGGTTGGGGACCCACTCGGTGCGGGAGTAGTCGAGGTAGAGCATCGAGGCGACCGCGTCGACCCGCAGGCCGTCGATGTGGAACTCCTCCAGCCAGTACACCGCGTTGGCCACGAAGAAGTTGCGCACCTCCGGGCGGCCGTAGTCGGGCACGAGCGTGCCCCACTCGACGTGCTCGCCCTTGCGGGGGTCGGGGTGCTCGTACAGGGCCTCGCCGTCGAAGCGGGCGAGCGCGAACTCGTCCTTGGGGAAGTGCCCCGGGACCCAGTCCACGATGACGCCGATGCCCGCCGCGTGGAGCGCGTCGACCAGGTGGCGGAACTCGTCGGGGGAGCCGAAGCGCGACGTCGGCGCGTAGTAGGAGGTGACCTGGTAGCCCCAGGAGCCGCCGAAGGGGTGCTCGGCGACGGGCAGGAGCTCCACGTGGGTGAAGCCCAGGGCCCTGACGTGGCCGACGAGCTGCTCGGCGAGCTCGGTGTAGGACAGCCCCTGGCGCCACGAGCCGAGGTGCACCTCGTAGACGCTCATCGGCCCCGAGTGCGGGTCGCGGGCGGCGCGCTGCTCCAGCCACTCCTGGTCGCCCCAGGCGTAGGTGGACTCGGTGACGACCGACCCCGTCGCGGGCGGGACCTCGGCGAGGCGGGCCATCGGGTCGGCCTTCTGCCGCCAGACCCCGTCCTGCCCCTGGATCTCGAGCTTGTAGACCTCGCCGGCGACGACGCCGGGGACTAACAGCTCCCACACGCCGGTGGAGCCCAGCGACCGCAGCGCGTGCGAGCGGCCGTCCCAGTGGTTGAAGCCGCCGACGACGCGCACGCCCCGCGCGTGCGGCGCCCACACCGAGAAGGCGGTGCCGACGACCTCGCCGAGCTCGCCCGGGTAGCGCAGGACGCGGGCGCCCAGCACCGTCCACAGCTGCTCGTGCCTCCCCTCGCCGATGAGGTGCAGGTCCACCTCGCCCAGCGTCGGCCAGAAGCGGTACGGGTCGTCCGCGGTGTCGGTGGCGCCACCCGGCCACGTCGTCTCGACGCGGTAGTCGGGGACCTCCGCCACCGGCAGCACTCCGGCCCAGACGCCGTCGTGCTCGTGCTCGAGCTCGGTGCGCCCGGCCCCCGTGAGCACCACGACGCGCTCGGCGAGGGGCCGGCGGACGCGGACGGTCACGCCCCCGTCGTGGGGGTGCGGGCCCAGGACGTCGTGGGGGAAGGCGTGGGCGCCGTGCGCGACGGCGTCCAGGACGTCCCCGGGGACCGGGTGGCGGGACGGAGACCGGTCGGCGGCGGGGCCGGCCGGGCCGGGGGACGAGGTGGCGCCGCCGGGGGCGGCGGGGGGGCTGGCGTCCACGGGGATCTCCTCGGGGGAAGTGGAGGGGGACCGCTCGAGCAGGCGCTCGACGGCTCCCAGGGGCACGGGCAGCCACTGCGGGCGCTGCTGGGTCTCGTAGACGACCTCGTACAGCGCCTTGTCGAGCAGCAGGGCCCGGTGGAGCGCGGTGCCGGGACGGGCTCGGGGGTCGTCGTCCACCTCGGCGCAGCCGGCGAGGAACGCCTCGGTGGCCTCGGCGGTCCAGGCGGCCGCACGCGCGGCGAGCGCCTCGTCCTGGCGGCCGGCGACCACGTGCGCGCCGGCGTAGTCGAGCGAGCGGAGCATCCCCACGACGTCGCGGACGGCGACGTCGGGGCGCACGCGCTCGGACAGGGGGCGCAGCGGCTCGCCCTCGAAGTCGAGCACGACCCACCCGCGCCCGGGGACGGCGAGGACCTGGCCGAGGTGGTAGTCGCCGTGCACCCGCTGCAGCGGGGGCAGCTCCTCCGCCGGGGGCAGGTCCCCCAGCGAGACCGCGTGCGCCTCGAGGACCTCGCGGTGGGGCGCCAGGGCCGGCGCCGAGCGCAGGGCCCAGCGCACCCGGTCGCGCAGCCCCTCCACCAGCTCCTCGCGCGCCCCGTCCGTCACCGGCGTGCGCCCGAAGGCTCCCGCGAGGGCGCGGTGGACCTCCGCGGTGGCGCGCCCGAGCGAGCGGGCGCCCTCCGCGAAGGACGTCCCGTCCTCCACGGCGCGGCAGGCCTCGCGCCAGGCGTCCTGGGCGCCGGCGAGGAACTCGCTGACGACGGCGAGGTGACCCGTGACGGGCGCGCCGTCGGCGTCGTTCCACGCGCCGCTGACCCACCCCAGGGGGCGGGCGACCTGCTCGCAGCCGGCCGCCCACAGCGCCGTCGCCACGACCACGTCGGGGTTCTCGCCCGGGGACAGGACGCGGAACACCTTGAGGATCGCCGGGTCCGGCGTCCCGGCGCCCAGGACGACGCTCGTGTTGGACTGCTCGCCGCCGAGGACCCGCGACGCCGCCGCGGGGTCGAGCGACGCGCCGGGCGCGAGGTGCCCGGCCGCGCCCGGGGGCTCCTCGCCCGCCGGGGCCGGACCGGTCGTGACGGCGTCCCCGGCGACGAGCGCCAGCAGCGCCGCGACGAGGTCGGGGTCGGCGGGGCCGTCGTAGACCGCGCGCCCGTCGGCGAGGACGCCGACCAGGGCCGCGTCGGCCCCCTCGCGCCGCGCGGGGCGCACGGCCAGGGGCACCTGCACCACCGCGGCGCCGTCGTCGGTGCGCACCGCCAGGACGTGCAGGGCGCACTCGGTGCCGTCGCCGGCGGTCGGCAGCGGGACCGCGGCGAGCGGCTCCAGGTCGGCCCGGCGGCCCTTCGCCGGGTACCAGCGCTGTGCGGGCATCCAGGCCCGGAGCAGGTCGAGCACGTCCGCCCCCAGGGGGCTGACGGCGCTCACCGGTCCTCCACCGCCAGCCACAGGAAGTCTCGGGCGGTGAGCGTCACCGGGACCGTCCCGTCGTCGCCGACGCGCGGGAAGCCGTTGCCCCCGAACAGGTCGCGCAGGTCCCGGCCCTCCTGGCCGGGCAGGCGCAGGACGCTGGCCTGCGGCGTCGCCGCCATGTTGGCGACGCAGAGCACCGTCTCGGGCTCCGTCCCGCGGGGTGCCGCGCCGGCGTCGAGGACCCGCAGGAAGGCCAGGACGGCGGGGTTGTCGGCGTGCAGCGGCACGTACGTGCCCAGCCCGAAGACGGGGTGCTCCTTGCGCAGGGCGAGCAGCGCGCGCACCCAGTGCAGGAGTGAGGAGGAGCTCGCGAGGGATGCCTCGACGTTGACGGCGCCGTAGCTGTAGACGAGCGACTGCACCGTCGGCAGGTACAGCTTGCCGGGGTCGGCCGTGCTGAACCCGGCGTTGCGGTCCGGCGTCCACTGCATGGGCGTGCGGACGCTGTCGCGGTCGTCCAGCCAGATGTTGTCGCCCATGCCGATCTCGTCGCCGTAGTACAGGCAGGGCGAGCCGGGCAGGGACAGCAGCAGCGCGTGCAGGAGCTCCACCTCCGCGCGCGAGCCGTCGACGAGCGGCGCGAGACGGCGGCGGATGCCGATGTTGGCGCGCATGCGCGGGTCGGGCGCGTACCAGCCGTACATGGCGGCGCGCTCCTCGGTGGAGACCATCTCGAGGGTCAGCTCGTCGTGGTTGCGCAGGAAGGTGCCCCACTGGCCCCCCGCCGGGATGTCCGGCGTCTCGGCGAGGGTGTCCAGGACCGGCGCCGCACGCCCCTCCCGGACCGAGGAGTACAGGCGCGGCATTACGGGGAAGTGGAAGCACATGTGGCACTCGGGGTCGTCGGCCTCGCCGTAGTAGGCGACGACGTCGTCCGGCGGCTGGTTGGCCTCGGCGAGGAGGATGCGCCCGGGGAACTCCCGGTCGACCATGCGCCGCAGCTCCCTGAGGAACTCGTGCGTGCGCGGCAGGTTCTCGCAGTTCGTGCCCTCCTCCTCGAAGAGGTAGGGGACGGCGTCGAGCCGGAAGCCGTCGATGCCGAGGTCCAGCCAGAAGCGGACGACGTCGAACATCGCCTCGGCCACGGACGGGTTCTCGAAGTTGAGGTCCGGCTGGTGGGAGAAGAAGCGGTGCCAGAAGTACTGGCGGCGGACCGGGTCGAAGGTCCAGTTCGACGTCTCGGTGTCGACGAAGATGATCCGGGCGTCCTCGTAGCGCTCGGTGGTGTCGCTCCAGACGTAGAAGTCGCCGTAGGGGCCCTCGGGGTCGCTGCGGCTGGCCTGGAACCACGGGTGCGCGTCGCTCGTGTGGTTCATCACCAGGTCGGTGACGATGCGGATGCCCCGCGCGTGCGCCTGCTGGACGAGCTCGGTGAAGTCGGCCAGCGTGCCGAACTCCGGCAGGACCGAGTAGTAGTCGGAGATGTCGTAGCCGCCGTCGCGCAGGGGGGAGGCGTAGAACGGCGGCAGCCACAGGCAGTCCACGCCGAGCCACTGCAGGTAGTCCAGCCGGCCGATCAGCCCGGTGAAGTCGCCGGAGCCGGAGCCGTTGGAGTCCGCGAAGGCGCGGACGAGCACCTCGTAGAAGACGGCCTTGCGGTACCAGTCCGGGTCGTCGGACAGGCCACCGCCCAGGGCGCCGAAGGGCGCGCCCGCGTCCTCGGCGCCGGGGGCCGCGCCCCCGACCACCGGCACGGGACCGGTCGCGGGGGAGCCGCCGAGCACGGGCAGGGGGCCGGTGGCGGGGCCGGCGGCGGTCGTGGGCACGGATCCGGTCATCGGGCCTCCGGTCGTGGTCGGGGGGGTGCTCACGCGGCGCCCCCGGTGCGGCTCAGGGAGGCGACGTGCGCGGGCCGGCCCGGTCCCAGGTCGACGTAGACGTCGCGCCCCCACGTCCAGCGCCCGCCGGTCAGGCCGTCCTCGGCCAGCACCTGCTCGTCCCCGGCGAGGCCGAGCGCGTCGGTGTCCAGGTGGACCCACGTCTGGTGCCACTGCTGCGGGTCCAGGCACACGACGACGAGGACGAGGTCCTCCTCGCCGGTGGGGGACAGGTGGGCGGGCAGGTGCCGGCTGTAGGCGATGACCTGGTCGGAGTCGGTGGGGTGGAAGACCGTGCCGCGCAGGCGCTGGAGGGCGGGGTGCTCGCGGCGCAGCTCGTTCAGGCGCTGCAGCAGGGGGGCGATGCTGCGCCCCTCCACCACCGCGCGGTCGAAGTCGCGCGGCTTGTACTGGTACTTCTCGTTGTCGATCTGCTCCTGCGCCCCGGGCCGCGGGACGTCCTCCACGAGCTCGTAGCCCGCGTAGATCCCCCACGTCGGCGACATCGTCGCCGCGAGCACCGCGCGCAGCTCGAACGCCGGGCGCCCGTTCTGGCTCATGAACGGGGTGAGGATGTCGTGCGTCGTCGGCCAGAAGCTCGGGCGCATGTAGGCCGCCGGGTCCCCGGTGAGCTCGGTGACGTACTCGGTGAGCTCCTCCTTGGTGTGCCGCCAGGTGAAGTACGTGTAGCTCTGCTGGAAGCCCGCCTTGGCCAGGCCGTGCATCATCGCCGGCCGGGTGAAGGCCTCGGCGAGGAAGATGACGTCGGGGTGGTCGCGGTTGACCTCCGCGATGAGCCACTCCCAGAACTCCACGGGCTTGGTGTGCGGGTTGTCGACGCGGAAGAGCGTGACGCCGTGCTCGACCCAGTGCAGCACCACGCGCAGCACCTCGGCGTAGATGCCGGCGGGGTCGCGGTCGAAGTCCAGCGGGTAGATGTCCTGGTACTTCTTCGGCGGGTTCTCGGCGTAGGCGATGGAGCCGTCCGCGCGCTGGACGAACCACTCCGGGTGCTCGCGCACCCACGGGTGGTCGGGCGAGCACTGCAGGGCCAGGTCGAGCGCCACCTCGAGGCCGAGATCGCGCGAGCGGGCCACGAAGGCGTCGAAGTCCTCGAACGTCCCGAGGTCGGGGTGGAGGGCGTCGTGCCCGCCGTCCTCCGAGCCGATGGCGTACGGCGAGCCCGGGTCCTCCGGCGCGGCGTCGAGGGTGTTGTTGCGCCCCTTGCGGAAGGTCGTCCCGATCGGGTGCACGGGCGTGAGGTAGACGACGTCGTAGCCCTGCTCCGCGAGGGCGGGCAGCCGCTCGGCTGCGGTGCGCAGGGTCCCGGAGACCCAGCGCCCGGTCGCCTCGTCGTAGCGGGCGCCCTCGGAGCGGGGGAACATCTCGTACCAGGAGCCGGCCAGGGCCAGCGGGCGCTGGACCACGAGGGGGGTGTCCGCGGTCGCGGTGAGGAGGTCGCGCAGCGGCAGGCGCGCGAGGGCGTCGAGGACCTGGGCCGAGGCGCCGGCGGCGAACCGCGCCTCGAGCGGCCGCCCTTCGTCGCGCAGGCCCCGGGCGCCGGCCCGCAGGTGCTCGACGTCGGCGGCCTCGCGCCCCTCGACGTCGGCGGCGCGCTCGAGGACGAGCGCTCCGTCGGCGAGCGCCAGCGCCACGTCCGCGTCGCTGACGCCCGGGGTCTCGACCTTGACGCGGGCGCTGTGCTCCCACGTCGCGAAGGGGTCCGACCACGCCTCGACGCGGAAGGCCCACTCACCCGTCGCGTCCGGCACGACGTCGGCGCGCCAGGCGTCGAGACCGGCGTTCAGGCAGGTCATGCGGGTGCGGGAGGCCTGCGAGCCGTCGGGGCGCAGCAGCACGGCCTCCGCGGAGACGGCGTCGTGGCCCTCGCGGAACACGGTGGCCGTCACGGGGACGGCCTCGCCGACGACGGCGCGAGCGGGCCACCGGCCGCCGTCGACGACGGGGGCCAGGTCCACGACGGGGATGCGCCCCATGACGCACGTCGGCGAGGAGGTGGCGGGCGAGGGGCCCGCCGGTGCTTCGACGGGCGCCGCGGACGTCGCGGCCGCGGGCTGGGTCGGGTCGTCGTCAGCAGCCCCGGCGGTCGTGGACGGGCCTCTCCCAGGGGCTCCTCCTGCGGCGGGGCGTGCGCCGGTGCGGTCGGTGGACGGGCGTCGCGAGGTCGGCACGGACGCGAACCTACCGAGAGCGGGGCCGGGTCACACGCGGGCGGGGGGAGCCCGCGCGGGTCCGGCGGGAGGGGCGACGGCGAGGCCCGCGGTGGCTAGCCTCGGCGACCGTGAGAGCCATCCGACGGTTCACCGTCCGCACCGCGCTGCCCGCGCCGCTCTCGGCGCTGGGGCGCCTGTCCCTCAACCTCCGCTGGTCCTGGCACGCGCCCACGCGCGACCTGTTCCGCGACCTCGAGCCGCGGGTGTGGGAGGCGGTGCGGCACGACCCGGTCGCGCTGCTGGCGGAGGTGGGTCCGGACCGGCTGGCCGAGCTCGCCCGCGACGAGGCGCTCGTGGCGCGCGTGCAGGAGGCGGAGGCCGACCTCGACGCCTACCTCGCCGAGCCGCGCTGGTACCAGGGCGCCTCGGCCGGCTGGGAGGGCGGTGGCCCCGCGTCGATCGCCTACTTCTCGCCCGAGTTCGGCGTCACCTCGGTGCTGCCCCAGTACTCGGGGGGGCTCGGCATCCTCGCCGGCGACCACCTCAAGAGCGCCTCCGACCTGGGCGTCCCCGTGGTGGGCGTGGGCCTGCTCTACAAGCAGGGCTACTTCACGCAGTCGCTCTCGCGCGACGGCTGGCAGACCGAGACCTATCCCGTCCTGGACCCGGTGGGCCTGCCGCTCACGCAGCTGCGGGAGGCCGACGGCACGCCCTGCGCGGTCTCCCTGGCGCTGCCCGGGGGCCGGACGCTGCAGGCGCACGTGTGGAAGGCCGACGTCGGCCGGGTGCCCCTGCTGCTGCTCGACTCCGACGTCGAGGGGAACGACGACGCGATCCGCGCCACGACCGACCGCCTCTACGGCGGCGGCGGGGAGAAGCGCCTGCTGCAGGAGATGCTGCTCGGCATCGGCGGCGTGCGCGCCCTGCGGCTGTGGTCGCGCCTGACGGGCGCCCCGGCGCCCGAGGTCTTCCACACCAACGAGGGCCACGCGGGCTTCCTCGGCGTCGAGCGCATCGGCGAGGCCCTGGGCGCCGGGCTGGGGTTCGACGCGGCGCTCCAGGCCGGCCGGGCGGCGACCGTGTTCACCACGCACACGCCGGTGCCCGCCGGCATCGACCGGTTCGACGCCTCCCAGGTGCGCGAGTACGTCACGACGGCGGTGCCCGCGGTCGACGGCGAGCGGCTCGTCGCCCTCGGCGCGGAGGACTACCCCGGCGGCCAGCCCGGCATCTTCAACATGGCGGTGATGGGGCTGCGGCTCGCGCAGCGGGCCAACGGCGTCTCCCGGCTCCACGGCGACGTCAGCCGCGGGATGTTCGAGGGGCTCTGGCCCGGCTTCGACGCCACGGAGGTGCCGATCACGTCGGTGACCAACGGGGTGCACGCGCCCACCTGGGTCGACCCGCGCCTCGACGAGCTCGTCCTCGCCGCGGCGGGGGAGCGGCCGACCACCTCGCCCGAGGTCTGGTCCCGGGCGGGGCGGGTGCCCGCCGCGGACCTGTGGGCCGCGCGGCGCGAGATGCGCGCGGCCCTCGTGGCCGACGTGCGCCGCCGGCTGCGGGCCTCCTGGCTCGAGCGGGGCGCCACCTCGGCCGAGCTCGGCTGGGTCGACGACGTCCTCGACCCCGACGTGCTCACCATCGGCTTCGCGCGCCGGGTGCCGACGTACAAGCGCCTCACCCTGATGCTCCGCGACCCGCAGCGCCTCCGGGCCCTGCTGCTGGACCCGGAGCGGCCCGTCCAGCTGGTCATCGCGGGCAAGTCCCACCCGGCCGACGACTCGGGCAAGCGGCTGATCCAGCAGCTCGTGCACTTCACCGACGACCCCGAGGTCCGCCACCGCATCGTCTTCCTGCCGAACTACGACATCGGCATGGCCCAGACGCTCTACCCCGGGTGCGACGTCTGGCTGAACAACCCCCTGCGCCCGCTCGAGGCGTGCGGGACGTCGGGCATGAAGGCCGCCCTCAACGGGGGCCTCAACCTGTCCATCCTCGACGGGTGGTGGGACGAGTGGTTCGACGGCGAGAACGGGTGGGCCATCCCGACCGCCGACGGCGTCGAGGACCCCGACCGGCGCGACGACCTCGAGGCCGCCGCCCTGTACGACCTGGTGGAGGGCCAGGTGGCGCCGCGCTTCTACGACAGCCCGGGGCTGGACGGGGACGGCCCGCCCGCGCGCTGGCTCGAGATGGTCAGCCACACGCTGTCCACCCTCGGCCCCAAGGTCCTCGCCAGCCGGATGGTCGCCGAGTACGTCGAGCGGCTCTACGTGCCGGCGGCCGCGAGCGGGCGGGTCGCGGCAGCCGACGCCCACGCCGGGGCGCGGAGCCTCGCCTCGTGGGTGCAGGCCGTGCGCAGCGGCTGGGACGGGGTCCGCGTCGACCACGCCGAGTCGGTGGGCCTGTCCGAGGCCCCCCAGCTGGGCGAGGTCCTGGCCGTCCGCGCCCACGTGTCCCTGGGTGCGCTGTCGCCGCAGGACGTCGACGTCCAGGTCGTCCACGGGCGGGTCACCGACGCCGACGAGCTCGAGACGACGAGCACGGTGTCCCTCTCCCACGCCGAGTCCCTGGAGGACGGGCGCCACAGCTACGCCGGGGAGATCCCGCTGCGCCGCACCGGCGCCGTCGGCTACACGGTCCGGGTCCTGCCGCGGCACCCGCTCCTGGCCTCGCCGATGGAGCTGGGCCTCGTCGCGAACGCCTGACCCCTCCGCAGATGCCGAGCTCCTCGCCGCAGCAGGTCCTGCTGCGGCGAGGACCGCGGCCGCGTCCTCAGGGCCGTTCGGCGGCGTAGACCCGCATCGAGGTGGCGCCGAGCTCGACGACGTCGCCGGCGCCCACCAGCGTCGGGGGGACGTCCTGCGGTCGCTCGCAGGCGCTGTCCCACAGCAGCTCCCAGCGGCGGGCCCACGGGCGGTCGGGGAGGTGGACCGGTGTGCTGCCCGCGCCGGAGTGGAGCACGACGAGGAGGGAGCAGTGGTCCACGGGGTCGCCGTGCAGGAACATCTGCAGGGTGCGCAGGTGGGCCTCGTGCCAGCGCTCCTCGGTCATGGTCCGCCCGTCGGGGCCGAACCAGGCGAGGTCCGTCGTGCCGTCGTCGTGCACCGGCCTGCCGCTGGCGAAGGTGTCCTGGCGCAGCACCGGGTGCTCGCGCCGCAGCGCCGTGAGCCGCTGCGCCGTCGCGAGCAGGTCCGCCGGCGGACCGCCGTCCAGGAGCGCCGGCCAGTCGAGCCAGACCCCCTCGTCGTCGACGACGTAGGCGTTGTTGTTGCCGGCCTGGGTCCGCAGCAGCTCGTCGCCGCCGAGCAGCATGGGCACGCCCGTGGAGAGCAGGAGGGTCCCCAGCAGGTTGCGCACCGAGCGGCGCCGGGCGCGCAGGACCTCCGGGTCGTCGGTGGGCCCCTCGACCCCGTGGTTGTCGGAGCGGTTGTCCCCGTGGCCGTCCCGGTTGTCCTCGCCGTTGCCCTGGTTGTGCTTGGCCTCGTGCGCGCAGGCGTCCGCCAGCGTGAAGCCGTCGTGGGCGGCGAGCAGGTTGACCGACGCGAGCGGGCCCCGGCGCGAGGCGTCCGTGCTCGCGCCGTGCGCGAAGAGGTCGGCGGAGCCGGCGAGCCGCGTGGCCAGGTGGCGGACGCCGACCTCGGGGTGCTCCCCGCGGCGGGCCCGCGCGGCGTCGGCGAGCCAGAAGCTGCGCACGTCGTCCCGGTAGCGGTCGTTCCACTCGGCGAAGGGGATCGGGAACTGCCCCGTGCGCCAGCCGCCCGGGCCGAGGTCCCACGGCTCGGCCACCAGCTTGACGTCGGCCAGGACCGGGTCCTGGCGGGCCGCCACGAGGAGGGGGTGCTCGGCGTCGAAGGAGGCCACGTCTCGCCCGCGCGCCAGGGCGGGGGCGAGGTCGAAGCGGAACCCGTCGACGCCGTAGGCCTCCACCCAGTGCCGCAGTGAGTCGAGCACGAGCCCGACGACCCGCGCCGACGAGGCGTCCAGCGTGCCGCCGCAGCCGGTGACGTCCACGTCGAGGCCGGCCGAGTCCAGGCGGTAGTACGCCTCGGCGTCGAGGCCGCGGAAGGACAGCGTCGGCCCCTCCACGCCGCCCTCGCACGTGTGGTTGTAGACGACGTCGAGGAGGACCTCGAGACCGGCGGCGTGCAGGGCCGCCACCGCGCCGGCGAGCTCCTCGGCGACGGCCGCCGGGCCGGCGGCCCTCGCCGCCGCGCTGGCGTAGCGGGGGGCGGGGGCGAAGTAGGACAGGGTGCTGTAGCCCCACGCGTTGGGCCGTCCCCGCTGCGCGAGCCGGGGCTCCTCGGCGATCGCGTGCACGGGCAGCAGCTCCAGCGCGGTCACGCCCAGGTCCCGCAGGTGCCCGACGACCGCCGGGCAGCCCAGGGCGGCGTACGTGCCGCGCAGCTCCGGCGGGACGTCGGGGTGGCGCATCGTCAGCCCGCGCACGTGGGCCTCGTAGACCACGGTCTCCGACCAGGGCGTCCGCGGGCGTTCGGCGGGGTCGGCGCGCCGCGCCGGCAGCAGCACGCCGTGCGGGGCGCTGGCGAGGGAGTCGGTGGTGCTGCGCCGGCGGGCGCCGCCGGTGCGCGCGGGGCCGTCGACCGGGCGCCAGGCCTCGTCGACCTCGTGGCCGAAGAGCGAGGCGTCCATCCGCACCTCGTCGGCGAGGCCGCGCGCGTAGGGGTCGAGCAGCAGCTTGTCCCCGTTGAAGCGGTGCCCGCGCTCGGGCTCCCACGGCCCGTGCGCGCGCACGCCGTAGCGCTGCCCGGCGCCGACGCCCGGGAGGCGCCCGTACCAGACGCCGTGGGTCCGGGACCCCAGCGGGACGCGGTGCTCGCTCCAGCCGCCTGCCCCGTCGTCCTCGAGGAGGCAGATCTCCACCCGGTCCGCGTGCGGGGCGTAGACGGCCGCCGCGGCCCCGCCCTCCACGAGGTGCACCCCCAGGGGGGAGGGGGCGCTGCGGGACGGAGCCCCGGGGGCGGCGGGCGCACGGCTCGGGACGGGCGCGGGGGTGCTGCTCATGGACGAGGTGTCGGCAGGCACGGGCGACCACTGTGCCACCGGCGGGCAGCGGGACCCGCCCGACCGGCTGTCCTCCCCGGGTGGGGAGGCGCTCGAGGCCGCTCCCGTCCGCGCCGCTGCACGGGCGGGCGTCCCGGGAGGGGGCGGCAGAGCCCGGCCGGCCGCCGGGGGAGGGGGGACGCGTCGTGCGACCGACGAGCGTGAGGCCGACCGGCGTCGAGCGCCGCTTCGGGCAGGACGAGGTCATCGTGACCGAGAACGACCCGCAGGGACGTCTCACCTGCGCCGACGACGTCTTCCTGCGGGTCTCCGCCCACCCCGAGGAGGTGGTGCTCGGCCAGCCGCACAGCATGATCCGCCACCCGGAGACGCCTCGCTGCGTCGTCGGGCTGCATGTCCGCGGCCGCCGCGCGGGCGCAGGAGGTGGCCGACGCCAGGCTGCGCCTCGCCGACGAGTTCGAGGGCGCGGTGAGGTGCGTCTCCCAGACCGTGGTGTCCGCCGCCACCGAGCTCAGCGCCTCGGCGGCCAGCCCGGCCGGCTCGGTGGCCCTGGCCGTCCGCGAGGCGGGCGACGCGCGGGAGGCGGTGGGCCGGCTCGAGCGCTCCTCGCAGCAGGTCCAGCAGGTGGTCACCCCCGTCTCCCAGGTGGCTGGCCAGACCCGGCTGCTGGCCCTCGACGCCACCACCGAGGCCGCGCGCGCGGGCGCCGCCGGGCGAGGCTTCGCCGTCGTGGCCCCGGAGGTCGAGCAGCTCGCCGACCAGACCTCCGGCGCCACCGACGAGGTGACGGCGCAGGTCGGTGCCGTGCAGGAGGTCGCCACCACGAGCACCTCGGTGATGTCGCGCCTCGGCGACACGGTGCGCGAGATGGACTCGACGGTCGAGGGCGTCTCCGTCGCGGTCGACGGCGGCGCGCCCTGCGGGGTCGTCGCCGACGGCGCCCAGGGCCTCTCCCAGCTCGCGGAGGTCCTGCGGTCGGAGGTCGCCCGCTCCCTCGCCGTCCTGCGCGAGGGCTGAGCCGGCGCCCGGTGCGGTCGCGGCGCCGGCCCGCGGCGCGCCTACCCTCGTGCGGTGAGCGCCAGCACCCGCGCCGGGCGGCCGCAGCCCCGCGCCGAACTGCGACCGCCCCCTGCCCCGGCCCCCGCCCCTGCAGCGCGCGTCTACGCCGACCACGCGGCCAGCGCCCCGGTGCTCCCCGAGGCCGGCCGGGCCGTCCTCGAGGCCCTGGCGCTGACGGGCAACGCGTCGTCCGCTCACGCCGAGGGGCGAGCGGCCCGCCGGCTCCTCGAGGAGTCGCGGGAGGAGGTGGCCCGGGTCCTGGGCGCGCGGCCGGACGAGGTGGTGCTGACCTCGGGCGGCACCGAGGCCGACAACCTGGCCGTCACGGGCCTGTACCGGGCCCGGCGCGCGCGGGACCCGCGGCGGCGACGCGTCCTCGTCAGCGCCGTCGAGCACCCCGCGGTGCTCGACCCCGCCCGCCGGCTCGCCGCCGCGGAGGGCGCCGAGCTCGTGGTGCTCCCCGTCGACGCGCGCGGTCGCCTCGACCTGGCCGCCCTGGCGGCGGAGCTCGAGCGGGAGCCCGGGGCCGCCGCGCTCGTCAGCGTCATGTGGGCCAACAACGAGACCGGTGTGCTCCAGCCGCTGCGCGAGGTCGTCGCCCTGGCCGACGCCCACGGCGTCCCCGTCCACAGCGACGCCGTCCAGGCCCCCGCGACGCAGGCGGTGGACCTCGGGGCGAGCGGCCTCGCCGCGCTGTCGGTCTCCGGGCACAAGGTCGGCGCGCCGGTCGGCACCGGGGCGCTGCTGCTGCGCCGGGGGGAGGCGCTCGAGCCGCTCGTGCGCGGCGGGGGGCACGAGCGCGGCCTGCGCTCGGGCACCTCCGCGGTCGCCATGGCGCGCGGGCTGGCGGTCGCTCTCGCTGCGGCGGAGGGCAGGCGCGAGACCGAGGCGCCGCGGCTGCGCGCGCTGCGCGACCAGCTGCTCACCGGTGCGGCGCAGGCCGTCCCGGACGCCGTGCTGCGCGGGGACGCACGAGAGGGCGCGTCCCTGCCGGGGACCGCGATGCTCACGCTGCCCGGGTGCGACGGGGACGCGCTGCTGTACCTGCTCGACGCCCGCGGCATCGCCATCTCAACCGGGAGTGCCTGCAGCGCAGGTGCTCTGGAGACCAGTCATGTGCTGCGCGCGATGGGGGTGCCCGACGACGACGCCCGCGGGGCCCTGCGGGTCAGCCTCGGGCGCACCAGCTCCCCGGCCGACGTGGAGCGCCTGCTCGAGGTGCTGCCGCCCGTCGTGGAGGCGGCGCGGCGCGCCCGCGCCGCCTGCGCCCCGGCCGCTGCCGCGCCGGCGGGGGTCTAGCCGTGCGCGTCCTGGCCGCCATGAGCGGGGGCGTCGACTCGGCCGTGGCCGCGGCGCGGGCGGTGGACGCCGGCCACGACGTCGTCGGCGTCCACCTCGCCCTCTCCCGCAGCACGACGCCGGGCGGGCAGGGAGGTCCGCGAGCCCGCGGGTGCTGCACCGTCGAGGACGCCGGGGACGCCCGGCGCGCCGCCGACGTCCTCGGCATCCCCTTCTACGTCTGGGACCTCTCCGAGCGCTTCCAGGCCGACGTCGTCGACGACTTCACCGCCGAGTACGCCGCCGGTCGGACGCCCAACCCCTGCGTGCGGTGCAACGAGCGCGTCAAGTTCGCCGCCCTGCTCGACCGGGCGCTGGCGCTCGGCTTCGACGCCCTGACGACGGGCCACTACGCGCGCCTGGAGGCGGCCGCGGACGGCGGGCCGCCGTCGCTGCACCGGGCGCGCGACGCCGCCAAGGACCAGTCGTACGTGCTCGCCGTGGTCGCGCCGCACCGCCTCGCCCGCGCGCTGCTGCCGCTGGGGGAGGCGACCTCCAAGGGGGACGTGCGCGCGGAGGCCGCCGACCGCGGCCTCGCCGTGGCCGAGAAGCCGGACAGCCACGACATCTGCTTCGTCCCGGGCGGGGACGCGCGCGCCTGGCTCCAGGAGAGGGTGCCCGCGCGGCCGGGGCTCGTGCGAGACGAGGGAGGCGCCGTCCTCGGCGCCCACGACGGCGCGGCGGGCTTCACCGTCGGCCAGCGCCGGGGCCTGCGCGTCGGGACGCCGGCGTCCGACGGCCGTCCCCGGTACGTGCTGTCGCTGTCCGTGGTGACCGGTGATGTCGTGGTCGGCCCCGCGGAGCGGCTGGAGCGCACCGGCGTCGTCGGCGGCGCCCCGGTGTGGACGGGACCGGCGCCCGCGGTGGGGGCGCGCCTCGGCGCCCAGCTGCGCGCGCACGGCGCCGAGGTGCCGTGCCTCCTGACGTCGTCGGACCCCCTGGCGGTCGACCTCGCGACCCCCGTCCGGGGCGTCGCGCCCGGGCAGACCCTGGCGCTGTACGACGGCACCCGCGTCGTGGGCTCCGCCACGGTGGACTCCGCCTCCTGAGGCGGTCCCGGGCTTCCGGCAGGAGCGTCCGGCAGGGCGTCCGGGCGCGGCTACCGTCGCGGCGTGAGCCAGCGCGACGTCCCCCCGACCGAGCTCGACCCGCAGCGCCCCGCGGGCGGCGAGCCCGGTGGCGCCGCTCTGACCGGGCGCGCCAGCGGCATCGGCTCGTGGCCGGAGCAGGACCCCCTGGAAGCCGCCCGCACCGTCCTCGGTGAGCTCGGCGCCGCGCCGGGGCTGCCGCACGTCGTCGAGATGCCGGGCCGCGGGCCGGGAGCCGAGGCCGTCGGTCGCGCCGCCGCGATGCTCGTGGAGCTGCCCGTCGACCTCCAGCCCTCTGGGTGGCGGTTCGTGGACCACCCCGGCCGCGACCTCGAGCGCGCCCGCAGCTACCGGCGGGCCGACCTCGACGCCCTCGCCGAGGCGGCCGACGGGTTCACGGGCGAGCTGAAGGCGCAGGTGGCGGGCCCCTGGACGGTGGGGGCCTCCGTCCGGCTCGGCCGGGGGGAGCGCTCGACCACCGACCCCGGCGCCCGGCGCGACGTCGTCGCGTCGCTGGCCGAGGGGGTGCGCGAGCACCTCGCGGAGGTGGCGCGGGCCGTCCCGGGCGCTCGCCTCGTGCTGCAGCTCGACGAGCCCTCGCTGGCCGCCGTGCTCGACGGGCGCCTGCGCCGCTCCAGCGGCTTCGGCCACCTCGAGCCGGTCCCCGCGGACGAGGTGGAGGCGGGGCTGCGCGCCGTCGTGGAGGCGGCGCGCGGCGCTGGCGCCGTGCACGTCGTGGTGCACTCCTGCGCGGACGACGTCCCGTTCCCCGTGCTGCGCCGCAGCGGCGCCGACGGCGTCGCGGTCGACCTCTCGCGCCTGCGGGCCGCCGGGTGGGAGTCCGTCGCCGTCGGGGTCGAGGAGGGGCAGCGGCTGTGGGCGGGGCTCGACGTCTCCGACCCGAGGGGGAGCGCGGCCTCGGTCGAGCGCCTCGTCGAGGCGGTCCGCGAGCCGTGGCGGCGCGTGGGGCTGCCGCTGGCGGGGCTGGCCGACGTCGTCGTCACCCCGGCCTGCGGCCTCGCGGGCTCCTCTCCCGCCGCGGCGCGGGCGGCGCTGCACCGGCTGCGCGAGGTGCCGGACGCGCTGGGGGAGGCCGCGCAGTCCTGACCCGCCGCGGTCGGTGCCCCGGAGCACCACCACCCTCCGTCACGGCGCGAGGGGCCCGGTGGCCGCCCGATCGGGCCAGCTCCGTCGCAGGGCGTGCGGCTCCGCGGTGTTGGTCGGGCGTTTCCACCAAGGCCATTGCCTCGTCGTGATCGTTCTGAGAACGTACGTTCCGTCCGAAAGACACCGACGTCCTCTCCGGCAGACCGCCAACCCGGGTCCGCCCGCCCACCGCGCCCTCATCTCGAGGCCGACGAAGGAGCCCTCCCCTCATGAAGCTGATCAGCGTCCTCACCGCCGGCACCCTCCTCGCCGCCGGCGGCGTGGTGGCCGTGGCCGGCCCGGCCACCAGTGCGACCGGTCTCACCACCCGGTGCTCCGGCACCGCGGACGGCATCACCATCACCGGCGACCTGGTCGTCCCGTCGGGGGCGTCCTGCGACCTCACAGGCGTGACCGTCACCGGCAGCACCCGCGTGGCCACCGGCGGTGACCTCGTCGTCGAGGGCAGCACCTTCGGCAGCTCCGTCGTCGTCGCCGAGGACGGCTTCTTCGGCGCCGTCGACTCGTCCGTCGCGGGCCGCGTCACCTCCCGCCAGGGCTTCGGCGTCTCCCTCGAGGGCAGCAGCGCGGAGTCGGTCGTCACCCGGGCCGTCGAGGGCTCCGAGGTGCTCGGCGTGACGTGGCTCGAGGACGGCAGCTCGGTCTCCGGTCAGGTCGACGCCCGCGCGGGCGAGCTGCTCATCTCCTCCTCGACGGTGGGGGGTCCCGTGCGCGGCATCGGCACCACCTACACCGACGTCGTCGACTCGACCCTGCGCGGCAGCCTCGACGTCGTCGACAACGCCGAGGGCGGCGTCTTCTGCGAGAGCGAGGTCTACGGGGCCGCCACGTACACCGGCAACATGTCGGTGCTGCAGCTCGGTGCCGACGGCCCGGTCGAGGTCTGCGACATGGCCAGCTTCTGGGGCGGCGACGTCACGATCTCCGACAACATGGCCGAGATCATCGTCGACCAGAACATCATCGGCGGGAACCTGACCGGCGAGGGCAACGACCCGGCCCCGACGGTCGGTGACGGCAACCGCGTCCGCGGCGAGCTCGGCGGCCAGTTCGCGGCCCCGGCCGAGGAGGACGCGGCCGTGGAGACCCAGGCGCTCGAGATGTCGGTCGCCCGCATGGCCGCCTCCACCGACGGCGCCGAGGAGGCGACGGTGGAGAGCGTCGTCGAGCGCACGGACGCCACGCGCGCCCTCCTCGACGAGCGCAGCGCGGCCGCCGAGGCCGAGGCGGCGGCGGCGGGCCCCATCGCCTGACGTCCCGCTCGCACCCGAGGCCGCCCCGGCCGTCCTGCAGGACGGCCGGGGCGGCCTCGCCGCGTCCGGGGTCGGCGGCGGACCCGGACGCCGCACGGCGGGTCCGCGCACGGGGTGCCACGGCCCCGGTGCCGGAGGGCCGGTGCCGGAGGGCCGGTGCCGGAGGGCCGGTGCCGGAGGGCCGGTGCCGGAGGGCCGGTGCCGGAGGGCCGGTGCCGGAGGGCTGGGGCCGGAGGGCTGGGGCCGGAGGG
>Ga0210040_10000628_pt1 | contig 57927 bp, 52 predicted proteins | sample CryGeyCG12114_NA_FD_185462 | JGI IMG/M metagenome (GOLD analysis project Ga0210040, IMG submission 185462) | Groundwater microbial communities from aquifer - Crystal Geyser CG19_WC_8/21/14_NA (SPAdes) (version 2) | ecosystem: Environmental > Aquatic > Deep subsurface > Groundwater | place: USA...
TATATAATACTCTTAAAGAAAGCGCTTAAGGATACTAAGATCTAAAAGTTAATACTACTAAATTAAAAGATTAAAATATAGATCTATAAGATAGAAAGTATACTTAATATAAGATAAAAGAAAGATAAAAAGTTATACCTTATTAAATAAATAAATTATAATAACTTTAATAATACCTAGAAGCTAAAAGAATACCTAAATCTAGAAATATTCTAAGAACTCTAACTACTCTATTTAGAATAAGTTAATATTGCGAAACTCGCGAAACTTAAAAAATATAAAACTAAATATTAAGTTAACTATAATAAGAAGAAATTATAAAAACTTAAATTAGTACCTTATAATATTATAATAAATAAATATTAAATATATAGTAACGGAGACTACTTATTTATAAGAATAGAACTAGATAAAGAGAGATCGCCGCCTAGGCCTTTAATAAAAGGTAAAATATTAAAATAACGCTAAAAGATACTCTTATATCTTAAATTATATTTCGATCGATAATAATAATAATATCGCCGTTAAGGACCCTCTACTAGCTCCTAAGAAGTCCCTATTTAACCTAATTACTAAAACCTAGAACTATTATTAGAGAAGAGAAAGTTAGGGTCCGCTAATATAATCTCTTAATCCTTAAGTAGCGATTCGAGTATACTAAGAGCCTCTATCTCTTAATAAATTATCTAAGAAGATATTTTAAATAATTTAACTATCGAGTTCTAAATATTATTATCCCTTAACTCTAACGACGCTAATAAAGTCCGTAGCTATACGATTTCCTTATATAGTTTATAAGACTCTTATTTCTTTAGTTTCTTCTTCTTATCTACCTTATAAAACTCCTCTAGAGAGAAGGTATCGTTATAATTTCGCTAGTATAGTATATACTTAGCGCACTTAATTAAGTACTCGCGATTATAATAATATAGCGTATTATTATTAGTATAAGCCGTATATAATACTATAATAAGATTCTTTAGAACTACGATTAGTTAGTAGAGACGAAAGAGGCGCTTAAAGTAACTAAGTTCGAGTTTCGTTATACGAGAAGATTTCGTATTCTTAATAACGCGGAACTATTATATTATTAAACTATAAGAAAAAAAAGAATATAATTAACGCGAGAGGACTTACTAGTTATATATTTACGCGGACGTAAATAAGCTAAAGAGAAGAAAGTATTACGAACTATAGCTATAGAGCGGCTATAGTTAGGATATAAGAAGGTCTTACGAGGAAGTCTAATACGTAAGAACCTAGGGTTCGTTACGTAACTACCTAAAAGAGTAATACTTTAATATATTAACTTAGTAGTATAAACTATATTAATATACTAATATACTATACTAAGGCTTCCTATTTAAGACTATAAATATAAGTATATAAATATAACTCTTTTTTATATAATTCTATAGTTTTATAGTTAACTTAAGTTATACTAGAACCCTACTTATATATAATAGACCTTACCGCGACTTATCTATATAATATCTAGCTTAGCTTACTTAAGTAGAATAAGAGGTTCTACTCGTACCCTTACTAGTTACGTAAAGGACAACGCCTTATAATAATCGTTCGATAACGGCTTTAGGAGCGTATATACTATCTATTAAGCCACTAACTTATTACTACTCGACTCATCGCAAGTAAGCCGAAAGATATTTCCGAAGGCTAGTAGTCAATCAGGTATTAGGACACCAACACCCAAGTATATCCAAAGTTCACAATACTAGGATCAATACGTATCCGGCGAAGACATCACTCTCTGCTGTAGTAGCGATGCATCACCAACGAGTGGGTGGACATACAGTGAGATAACGTTACAGCGGAGGGCGTTGTGGCCGTTCTGAACCGTTTGGCCATCAGCGAGCTCGAAATGACATCTGCCTGACAGTTACAAGAATGCATGGAAGGTGAAAGGAGGACGGAAGAAGATGGTAAGTACCGTGTAAGAGCGCGTCGCATATCAAAGAACCAAGAACGATGTGAACAACGGAAACCCCTTTCAGAAAGTCAATGAGAGTAGACAATGTGAAGTTAGCAAATCAAAGTGGTGAGGCTGTCTGATGGTACAGCACTACGACGATAACGACAGCATATCTCATTACAAGGGACTGGGTCCGCAAACAGTCATTCCGTCATTGTACGGTACTACTACTGAGAGCTGCGCAGTCCAAAACCTCCATAAACTGACACTGGCGCCCATCACTTGTTGCTAATCGTGATAGACAGAGTTCTCTTAATCACACTAGGTCCGCAAAGGCTTCATTCACTCTGTTTCCATCCCAAGCATAGACTCTTTGAACCTGCAGCGGTGCGACACGTTGTAGCACAGTTCGCAGGATCCCATCTGAAAGCCGCCATCGAGATTGAAGAAGTGCAAGAAGACAGCGGCACGCCACATTCTCTCACCTCGGAACCACGACAGCCTCGAATACCCCGTGTCATGTGACCTAGTGACGGCCAAGGCCACACTCGTTTCAAGGTCATATCACAACTCCATCGCTCGACAGTCGGAGCAGGCCGACCTTGAAGACATCACGAACAAATCCACAACTGACTAGTCAGTCCTGACAAGCGTTCAAGTCGAATATTGCGTCAGGAGATCAATATCTGGCACATTCGTGATCATCGAAGCGCCAACAGGTCCCTGAAACGCTGGCTAGAAACTTCAATTAACTACCAAGACCACTTCGTAGAGGTGCAACAAACCGCCAAAGGCCTCGACATCTACAGCCGTCAGATCGACTTCTTCTATCGACGTTTTCCCCACAGTTTCTCATCGGGTTATACAATACCATGGTACTGCCGCCCTCCTCATCAATGGCTCCGTCCACAAGCAAGCGCAGCTCCAAACCAGCGAAATTGAAACCTCAAACCAAGAAAGCATCGAGTGAAAGACAGCCAGGACCAAGATCGATTGAAGCGAGGAGTGCGCATCCACAATCTCAGACACAGAATACACCACTCATATCAAACTACGGCGTCCCCATGGCCCCAGGAAGCAGCGTCTGGCCCGCGACCATGAACATGACGAAGGGCCAGCAAGGTCGAGCGGCAAATCGCGCGCACACACCGTCTGCTCCAAAGCAGGTGCAGAAGCAGAAGCAGAAGCAGAAGCAGGACGAAGTCGACGCATACCAGCTCCTTCTCAATGACAAGCTGCGAGCGCGACAGAACAAGATGCTCGACGAGGCGGATCGCATCCAAGCCGCTGTCAATGTGGGATTGGTGCTTCAATGGACACGGGAAGAGGTCGTTAGGACGGTCAAGAAGGCTGAGGCGTATGCCAGGGGTGTCGCCAAAGGGGAAAAGGCGACATTGACGGCCAAGATGATGGAGGTTGCGGGTGAAGAGGAAGTGCTGGGATTTGAGAGGGCGCTTGCGGAGGACAGACTCGATGGCCCTGCTGGTAGCGATGGAGATGGTTTCGCGAGGTTGAAGTACCTGAGAAGCGCATTCAGTGGAAAAGCGGAAGCAGCCGTCGGCGATCTGGGTGGTCAGCAGTATGCCGCCGGCGCGCCGCCCAACCCTGAAGATGAGCACCAGCTCTTCGCACCTCTCTTGCTCATGAAAATACAGGCGGCGCTCAATATCGCTTTCCAGAGCACGTGCGACGCAATCAGCAGTGGCACGGATGATGGTTTTAGTCGCCAGACCTTCGAATTCGCTACCTTCCGGCAGAAAGCCACGCACCTCCTCCGAGTCCCTAACAGAAAATGCGGGCAAGAAATGCTCCGTCTCCTTGAGCATTCCAGGCTCGGTCGGAAGCGGTTCGGGGACACGGACTATCGTGGTCGGAGTATCGCCGTACTGCCCGGGATCGAGCGGCCGCTGACGGCACGAGAGAAGGTCAAGATCCTTGAGCGTGTCAAGACTGAGTTGCGTGATGGCAGGGAGTTGATCGAGGTAATTGTCGATGTGCTCGGGTCTAGCGAAGGATCAGGGCTTGGAGTCAGTAATAGGAGATTGGGTTCAGGGGGATTGAGTAGGAGGGCGATGGCTCAACTCGGTGACGATGGGTTTCTGCTTTCGAATTCTGCGTTTAGGGCGCGGTCTGGAAGCGGAATGGTGGTGCCTGATTATGTCGTTGATGGAGAGGAGGAAGAGGAGGTCGAAAGCATGGATGATGGTGCTTGAGGTCGTGTGCTACATACCGTCTGTCTGTGCAGCTGATGCGATGAAGCTCGATGCGGACGGGGGGAGGGTCACGGGACGTGCTCTTGAAGATGAGGCCTGCATGAGTGTGGTAATACTTGGGTCGAGGCGATAAGCTCTGTGCGTCTCGTGACACGGTGTAGCTACTACTGATGTAGGTAGAGCTCGCTGACGAGGCTATATCTAGACCTTGGGAGGCAATCCTTCTCCTTCGCAACTGTCTTTGTAGACTTGTCTTGCGACTGTTGGAGTCCAGTTACGTTCTCGTTGCAAATGCATTCGGAAGGTTCCTGCTTCTGCGCTTGCGTTTCAACACCTAATGGTGTCGCGTGCTCTTCTATAACAGGTTGGTGTGTCCCGCGGACTCACTCTCGAACCTACCATCTATCTTTCGAAGAGCTGCTTCCACGATTAGTCGTACGAATACCGCGCTGTTCGTGATTGAAAGCTGCACATTCTTTGGGCATAGCGAGATGCCACGGTCAAGGCAAGAAGTGGAAAGTTCTGAATGGGAAGTGTTTAATGACGCTAACGAGCTGATGCTGAGCGTGCGAGTAATGATTGATATCTTGGCTCTGGTGCTCCGGGCTGGAAAAAGTCACACTGGTGCTAAGGTTGAACTGTGAAGTTGGACGTCAGAAGGCGGTGCTCATGCTTGCCAAGGGCAATCAGAGTTAGTATGTAGCCAAGACATATGTCGAGAATGACTTGACCAGGTCAGGAGTAATGCTTGAGTAGTGATTTGCAGTAGATCGTCCAGAATGCTACCGCTAACAACCTTATGCCGACAGGAGTCGCTCGCTCCTTGGATGGACAGTGATGCCCAGTCTAAAACAAGTCATAACACTGAGTGTACAATATCAGCATCTTTCACCTGGCTAGCGGCTGATGCTGGAACAAGACAGCCGGAAAACACAGGAACAGAGCGATGGCCATGGACAGTAGTGTATACAGCGACTGTGAGAGGCTGCTGGCGATGAGCCAACGTCGATATCTCGAACACGCTGAAAGAGAAGGCTGCAAGGCGCGGCTGAAAACAGTTGCTAATGGGACCCTTCATTTGGTGCTTGAGGATTGAGTAACGCCGAGCGGATGACAACCAGCTCTTCAATGGTTGTAGAGTGTGTCTGCGCCGAGCAGGATGGTACTGTGTCGAAATGAATGAGTGAGGTTGGCTTTATTGAGACTGGTTGCGGCTTCATCGCTTGGCTGCTACGGGCAAACTAGGACGCTGCTTACGCGGATCGACCGCCGTACCGTAGCACTAGCATGTTAGCCGCCTTGGCAATTTCGAATGCTCAGAGCTCAACTTTCTCTCAACCTCAATCTTCCATACTCGCATTTACAAACTACCAGTATACCGGTTCTAAGCATTTTTCATGTTAGCAATTCTATATTTGTTCTTGTGTCACTTTGACAGTGGCCCGACTTCTGCTGCTCACCACTATTGAAGTTGTTATACGTTGGCGATCCGCTGCAATCGAAATCATCATGGAAGCTCACGCCGTTATCATCACCTGAGCTTGGAATTTCTTCAGCAGATCAAGGTGCTCTACAGCCGAAGCTGTAATGTCGCTTTTTCCAGTGTAGTACAGTAAGTTCGAGGTAATGATCTAAATCTGGAACCCTTTGTCCTTGTTCTTAGTTTCGCCGCGTATGTCAGCACACAAGGATGCTTGGTAGCGTTCCCAGTCTCCTCACATTTTCTTGCAGGTGAATTGCATACTTCTCTTCCGGTCCAGGACTATCACAAGGAAAACAAACGGCACTTGCACTTAGCTTGGCCACGCACAATCTCACAGTCAACAAACAGAAATAAATGCCTTTCTGCTTCCTCGTATCTGCAGCCGGGTTCGAACCAAGCGACTTCGCTGATTTTACGCCGTCGCGCCTCGTAGAGGTTGCGAAGCGAAAAGTTAAGGTGATTAAAAAATTGTACTAAGGGTCTTGCGCTGTGCAGATTGTGCTCAAGGTCAAAGTATAATGCTTCAGGGTTTCTACGCAAGCTTGCAATGCTGGGATCGATCTAGAACCAGGGCTCACGACCTTCCAGGGGTCAAGAGACATGCTTGCCGTACCTGAGCACGACGTCTCGTCCAGAGGTACGGCACGGTGGCGGCCCAAGGCACGAGGCAGGCTAAACTTGTACCACCATTTTGTCTCTTTTCCTCAGTCAGTCGGAAAAGCCCAATTCTGGGACAAAATTGTGGCATCGGACATAAGTACCTGACTCATCGCGGACAACAAAGGCTTTGTCTTTTACGTTGTGCCTAGCATTTCAACAAACGCCGGCCGTCTCCACTACTGCAAACGGGCTTCACACAGAGTACAAGATCTACACATTGCACCAAGGATCTTGCTGGCCTCTCATCAGAATGCCAATGGCCTCATGACTTGTCATCAGTGTTGCCGCTGTAGATAGTTGTGCCACAGGATCTTGCTAAGCGAGCATCGTCTATCGAGCTTTCTGAACACCGCTAGAAGTTCATCGTTTCCTTCCACACGACGTGACAGTCGAAGTCCTACTCTGATGAGGTCTCGATGATTCAGAAGCTTTCACTTCTGAGGGTAACGCCACACACTTTCACTTGGTCTTATGGTTTGCACGTCGTGGCGCGAATTACCACCCACATTTCTGTAGTCATGGCCAGAGATTACCTCGCGACTTCTTTGACCACCTATTTCTTACAACAAAGAGTCTTACGAAAGAACGACCCCCCACGCTACCCCGGTAGTGAATCAAGAAAAGTAAGCTATACTGGCAAAGTGCCGCACGGAGTATTGGTGCATGATCTAACATGGATCGAAGTCCATCAACAGGGGTTGCCGAGCTGAGGGTACGTGAGCGCAACCAGTACAAATCATGGCACCGCCGCCAGCATCTGGTGCTATTACCTCAGCTTCGCAGAAGCGCAAGAACGCTGCCATCACGCATTTGGACGATGAGAGCGATTTCAACATTTCGAAGCCTCCTCATTACAAACAGAAAAGTAGCGTCAGAACAGCCAAGAGACAACAAAGAAAGAGAGTGGCGAGCGACAGAGAAACATGTAGAGACCATTTTGAGCGGCGAAACATGTGTGTGAATACTGATAGTCATCCAGTATCTGTCCGCGACCCCACCCACGACGGCTACGAAAGCTCATCCACTCGAATCTCGGTTACGACAGATGTTGGCTTCTTGGACAAAGTTGATGCGGAAGTAATCAAAGATCGAGTCATCCACCTACAGCGAACTAAGACCGTGGAACAACTGAGTTACGAGCTCGCCGAACGACAACTCCGAGAGGACGAAAACTCTGCCAAAGAGGTCAACATTTCCCGGATCCGCCGAGACGCAAAGAACGAGCACCGCAATCTCCAAGCCAAGCACAAGGAGGAGATTGACGAATTGAAGAAGAGCCGACTTGTGAAAGACAAGGAGGGGTTCGAAGCTGAATTGATGCTTGAAGGCATGGTTCACAGACTTGCAGGTACCGCTGAATACCTCTTACGACTCGGTGAGCAACTCAAGAAAGAAAGATTTGGCGCCAATAGCAGCGAAGACCACCTTAAGACTCTCGAACGAGTAGCAGGCGTCATTCAAGATTTTGAAGACTTCCACGACATGAAGGACTTCATAGTCCCAGATGACGAAACTCTAGACGATGGTTCTGGTAGTGTCACAGACGAGGCCGATCATGAAGAGGTGGATGATCGGATCGATAGCATCGACGATATGTTCGGCCGTGGCTACACAACAGAAACACCGGATGATGAGGTCCCTAGCCCCCCGCCAGTGTTGTCCATGGGAGCGCAGTCAAAATTTCCACGCCAGCGAATGCCACGCGACTCCTCACTTCTCACATTCGGTGCCAAGCCAAAACCGGCGGTTCCTCAACGAAAGCCTGCAGGGTCTCGAACCATCAAAGCAGGTTCCAAAACCGCTGACCAACTCAGCAAGCCCGCTTCCGTCGTGGACAAGGCCGTCGTTACAGGGAATGTTGTCACTCAACGTCAGGTTCGTCCATCTCAAACACTTGCAGCCAAAGCACCTGCCAAAGCATCGCCTCCGCTAACTCAACACTCAGTTGAGGAAATCGCCGCCCTCAAGGCCAAGCTGAAGGGCTCAGCCTACCGAGAAGCTCCTACTACTCAACCCACAGCTACAACGCCCCAGAACGACGTCAATGCACCTATTGAGTACTCCAGCGATGAGGAGAATCAACCACCTGGCGGCGCTCCGAAGCCTTTCCCCAAGACCGCTCCTATGACACCTATTGAGCACTCTGGTTTGGCGAGTATACTCAAAAGTATCCAACCGTGATTGATCAGCGCTACGGCCCTGACGAGTTCACTAGAGAAAGGTCCAGATCGTATCGGGCACACAGATCAGCTCGACCTCAGCCAAGTGTGCAAACGGATTGACGAAACTACAAGTAATCACAGCTGCTTTCATTCATCACATCGGCCTCGCTTACACCTGTTTTCGACGAATGCGTTCTGATGCAACGACACCTCATGACATTTTGACTTGCAGAACAGTACGAGAACTGGAAGGGGTCGACGAAAAGCAAAGTGGTCCATATAACGGAATCACACCGTATGCCGCCCAATACCGAGGGCGCAATCGATTTGGCCATTGGATCTGAGCGTAATCGCAACATCACATGCCAGGCTTGAAGGCATATAAAGTAGAGAACAAGACAACAATATTGCCTGCACACAGTCCACGTCAGAAGCTTCAGGACTGTGCCGCATGCTTCGGCGGTTGTTGACTCCCTCAACGCGATTGTAACTCAGGTAACCTTCCACCGCATCATTTTCTCCAGAGACATCTGTCCGAAAACATCTGCTAATCTTGTGCTCATCCCTTCTTGCTTGTAGCCCACTCGCTGCCCCCTATCCCCCGTCTTCATGCGTGCGAGTGCAACTCCCATTGTAGGCATGGTGCCTAAGCGTCCACTACGCATTGATGAAACAGCAGAAGTGGCATCGGGACGCCCTCGTACATGATCTCCCCCATCTTTCATCTTTTCCCATCTTGCCGTCGGTAAGGCGTCTAGCGTGCATCCCTCCATTGACATGCCGCTTAATCTGGTCCGGTAAGGATATCTCAGACGGAGGTAATGCAGCCCGAAATGAACGGACATCGAGTTCTATCGTGGCAATCTATTCTACTATCGCGCTTCCCACGTTTGACAGTCTAGTCTCGGGGCCGGACGGCAACTAGATAGGCAGAGATCTACAGTTCGGCTTATGTCGCAAATTACCTAGAATAGCAGAAACAGGGGCAACTCCGGGAATGCACAACAGGTAGCAGAAGCATATGTCGTTATCCAGTCCACAGAGCTGGGAAGCTGTGTTATGAGCCGACAGAAGCTCGAAGGGTGGGTATCTGGCGATTGACGGCTGCGTTATTCAGTAGCTTCGTTCGCATGGGCGCCGTGCCTTGGTCGTAGGTGACAGATCGCGTAAAGCCAGTCGTCTAACGCACATGGAAGCACATCCATTACGCGGTGTATGTCGTCGAGGAATAAACAGTCTGCGGTTCGCGGCACCGAGTAGAGCTGGGCATGCTCCAAGCACATCTTCCATGATGGAACAGGACAACAGCGAGCCGCCAGCGCAACTTCGCAGCCATGGTTGTAGGATGCGAAGTCAGGGGCGCAATGTACCAAACCGAATACTGTCTGGTCCGAACGGACAATGCTGCTTCCGAGCTGTGTCATATATGGCTAGCCTGGCTCCACCCGCGCCCTTTGACATACAGGGGCTCTAGTAGTGGTCTTTGTCCGAACTAACACACGATTCTTGCAATTCCTTGTACTTGTTGCAAACTTCTTCGCTGTTACTTGCCGGCTCTGAGACGAGGAGAGCGACGTGAGATGTTAAGAGTGAGTCGTTGGAGGACCACGAATTGCAGCTTCTGAGACGGGAGATCACGCCCGGGAGAAATAGTACTCCAGCCTTGTTTCAACCAATCAACATCTCTCTTGGCCGTGGGTTGGCTGCTTGGCCCCCTGACCACCCAGCACAACATCTCCAATCTGCACATCTTGAAAACTACTGTCTTCGGCAGACTCTGCTGAGCATTGGCGGGACACCGAACCGATTGCCACAATCTTTACGGAACAAGGACAACCATGGTTGATGTATCACCAGGAATTCACCCCTGCGTGAACCAGGGTCAAGCAGCCTTGCAACATTCAACGTGGATATTGAGTGCGAACCGCACAGCAGCACGCGTCAAGGGCATCAGATCCAAAAAGAAGTATCTGGAATGCATGCAGGGTGTCATATCATTATCGTCTCCGTCATTACGTTTGCATGAGCAAAGGTGAGATAGCTAATCTGGACTCGCTTGCTTGCTAACAAGACCATCGCCACCTCACTACTCTTCTCCTCTATGCGATCCAGAACCACACTCTCTCGAGCATGTTTTGTGGGACTCGTTCTGGCCACTCTATAGCGTCGAGAGCAGCTTTGCCAGTGAACAAGTCGGCTTCCGAGGATGGGACCCACCGCGACTTGAAGAAGATCTTGCCGATGAGGTAAAGGGCAAAGACTGCGAGAACTGTCAGTAAAGGGCTTTCTCATGAGAAGGGTATGAAACCTACAGATTGGCACAACGATGTAATCGGTGAGGAAGCCCTGGTAGTTCCATCCACCTGCAATGGTATCCCAACCATTGAAGAAGATTATGATGGCAAAGAAGACCCCAGCAATCCATCCGAGAATTGGCGACTTATCGTTTGCCTTGACGCGAAATGGCAGGTCCGATCGCGGAATACCCTGTGCCTTCATAGCGTGGTGGAATCGAACATAAGACATGCAGATCATGACCCAGGTGAACAGAGTCGAAATGGTGGTCAGGTTCTGAAACCACGTGAAGACTGTGGCGGAGCCAGAAGAGACGCTCATGAAGGTGAGAAAGCCAATGGACCAGGTGAGCAGGACACAGTAATATGGAACGCCGTTCTTGGTACACTTAAGGAAGATTCGTGGTGCTTGCTTGGTCTGGGCGAGGGCAAACAGATGTCGGGAACCGGTGTACAAGAAGGCGTTACCCGAAGAAGTGGCCGAAGTCAGAATGACAGCGTTAATGATAGATGGAAGAGCGTCGATGTTGGCTCGTTTGATGGCAATGACCCAGGGAGATGCAGCGGCGCCTGGCTCACCATCTGCGATGGCTTGCAGCAGATTGGCGTCATTGTATGGCACGAGAAGACCGATGGCGAGCGATCCGAGGACGTAAAAACAAAGTACTCTGTAGAATACTCGTCGTACAGCCTTTGGAATGTTGTGTCGAGGATTTTCGGCCTCACCAGCAGCCACGGCGACCATTTCCACACCACCGTAAGAGAAGGCCGCGTTCACCATGGTAGCCCAGAAGCCCAAGAATCGACCTGTGTTGCCGCTGGCAATATATGTTTTCATAGCACCAGGGTTGTTCCAGTACTGGAAGCCAAGACGCTTTTGCCCGGGAACTCCACCAACATCGATGATCAAACATAGACTCAGCAACCCGATGATGGTGATTATCTTGATAGAGGCGAATATGAATTCCGCTTCGCCATATATTGACACAGCGAAAATGTTCAAGAAGAGGATGATGGCCAGGATCAGACCGATCCAAGCAGCCGGGTTAATATCTCGGGCGCCCTCCCAGTACTGTATGACTGTGGCAGCAGCAGAAATTTCGGCGCAGAGTGTGATTGCGTTTGAGTACCAGGTGTTCCAGCCAGTCGCAAAACCAGCAGCTGGTTCGATGTATCGGGTCGCGAACTGAGGGATAGAACCAGGAAGTGGAAGCCAGGTCGCCATCTCACCAAGGGACATCATCATGGCAAATACTGCCAAGCCGACAAAGGAATAACCGAGCAGGATTGAAAGAGGACCACCAGTGCTGAAAGCACGACCGATACCCAAGAAGAGACCAGTACCGATCGTGCCACCAAGAGCGATGAACTGAATGTGTCGCGACTTGAGACCTCGAGAAACATAACCATACTCCTCTGCAGTTTGAACGTCGCCATAGATATCGGTGGCTTCGTTGAGCTTAGCACCTCTTCTAGACTGCGCAGAAAGTCAGCGACAGCTTGAGGTTATCACACTGCAATCGACACATACCTCGTACTTGTTGCTCACAGAGCTATGTCGATACCCATGAACATCTGGCGAGTCAGAGCCTGATTCTGGATAGACGTGTACATTGTCCTTCTCCATGGTGTATTGTCACCAGGTAAGAACACAAGAGGAGAGAAGAGGACTGAAGGTTGACAAAGAAACCTTGTCGTAACCTTCGTGAGGTCTGCAGAAAGTGAAAGTGTAGATGGAAAACACACGACTTTGAGAAGCAAGTGCGGTGGAGGGCGAAGGTTGACTGATATAGTGCAGACAACACCCATGGAACGTTCACCTGAACAGCAGGAAGCCTCAAACGATCCAAGTCGACCAACCTTTAGATTCGCATGCGACCTCAGAAGCCCACTTGAGGGAGCTCAGTAGCCGAAGCAGACTGCTGGCGTCGACAGTACGCGATTTCCTTGAAGACTAGACCAGTCTAGAAACACGAATGATCGTTCTGCGAAAGAACAACTAGTCGCGTGCTCGAATCAAAATTAAACGACGACAAGCAAGATCAAGCCTGTGGAGATAATAAGTCAGAGCTTGACTGGTCTCAGCAATGGCGACAAACAAAATAAGGTTACTGTGCCCTGCATGGTGCGCCGAACCTCGAGTCGCGCATGGGGCGAAGGCAGGTGGCACAGAAAGGAGGACGGAATCGCAAGTCATCAAATTAGCCTCGACTATCACTAGCCGAGGCCCTGACCATACGAACGCGACTTCCTTATCTCAGCCATAGCGAGCTGATGTGGTTCTTCTAACAAGGCTGAATCCACAGCTCTGTCGAGCCACATCGCATCATCCACTATGCTGTCGTACTCGCGGCGGGGCATTTTTCGTCAAGAAAGTGGCCTCAAACACAACCAGCCCCATGATTTCATCCTGTTGCACCTTCCATATAACCTGGGGTAAGCGCGCGTCATGTTCGTGAAACACTGCGCTATTACATGAGGAGAATCAGCAGTCGTTGCGGGGATCACTGAGCTATCTGAAGACGCAAAGATGGGTTGAGGTGGTGAGGGAATGAAGGCCACTAGCTGTATACACCATGCCTGAAAACGCCTAGTCCACTGAAGCTAAAGCATGTCTACGAACTCAAGATAACGAAGCTTTGACCAAGCCTGGCCCAAGACAGTTCAAGCCGAGCCTAAGCCTTGTCAAGCCTTCGTGGGATGCTGATCCACTCGGACAGCGCAGAACGACGCGAACCGCGGAATACATTCGCAGCTTTACGAACTTGAGCACTGCCAAGCATTGAAGGTCCTCCTATCGACCTCAACGCTTCCAGGATGCCGATTGTGCAAGGAGGACAGACGACGGAGCCAGCACTTGTTAAGAAAGTCGCAATTGGACTTCCACATACCAGCGATTGGGGTTACATCGACTCACAGGCATGGCCTGCGGGCCTGCAGATGATCCTTGCCTCAGACTGCGGTCCTCCTGCGAGTGCATCGATTGAGGTAAAGGCTGAGCAATTAGCAAATAAGAGCAAGCGATTATTGTGGGGTGAACCCTACTGTTTCTGGCATTATCCGAAGAGCTTCAAGCCTTCCAGAAGCACAAGCGGCCCAAAGCGGTGGCTATCATGTTCAAGAGAGTTGGTGATTGGTCGAGACCACAAATCACATTCACGTGAGTAGTTGGTGGTCAGCCCAGCGCTACTACAGCGACAGGTCCCAATAGTGAGGTTTGTGTCTCTGCGAGTAGGACACGAAGGTACAGGGATATAAAGCTAACGGATATGCGCGCAGAAAAGTCGATTGCAAAGAGTCGTGCCTTTCTTCCTCGATATGCGGATACTATATCCGTAACCAGCTTATCTAAAGTAAGCAAACACGCTCGCTAGACTCTAGACTGGCATTTGTTCTCACACTACGTCGTTGCCTCCACGGTGGAGGGCCGTAGTATAGTGTAATGATGTGTACTATAAGTGGTGTGTAGGTGGTAAGCATGGTGGGTCGTGGTCGGCCGGTAGATATAATAAATGAGGTCGGACTTGCCCAACGACGGGCCTAACTTTATTTAATTTTCTCCCCGACTCATTCTGGTCGAAATTTACATCGTATGAACTTCAATTGTTCTACCTGCCGGTTTGGCGGCAGTTTTGTTTCTTGGCTGCAATTATGATATTCTAGGCCCTACTCATTACCAAACAACGGGCCATCAGCTGCAGGACGAGGCGAATTTCAGGAACAAGGAGCAGCGGCAACACTTTCAGCCGTGTACGTGCTCCTCGGATCTCGCTGCTAACAAGCATCACACGGGGTTTTCTAAGATCATCGGCTCCTGTTCTGATCAGACTGCCAAATGCAGGCCACAGACACTTCCCATAGGTTATACCCCATCATGAAGCACATGCATAATATAGTACGCATATGGCTTTACTTGGCGCCAATCGACACCAACAGCATACTGCCGTTAAAGGATGAGGTGCAAGATGCTTATGTACGATCAAAGCTCTCGAGCCAATTGCTTGAGGCGCTGCTGTGGTACAGTGGCTTCCGAAGACCGGGCTGGGCGGTTGTACGCAGAAGCACTTAAAATGTGCTATGTATCGCCCAGGCCAGCCGAGACTGTCAGAGCTCGACGACTTCTTCAGCCTGATCGATGAAAATGGGTTCGTTCTTTCTTCTCAGTCCTCGCTAAGGGTTGAGAAGCAGCACAGAAAACCCTCCAACGCGCAGTTTCTGGTAATCTTCACCCTCATTGACTGTAACACAATTGCTATGGAGCTGAAAGGCGCTTTCCTGCTAACATTGCAACTGTTGCTGTTCGTGGATGTCCATGGTCAGGACCTGGCAACCCTGCCACATTGTATGGTGAGTCCAGCATTCGTCGGCACGCGCTACGCGCATAGCTCCTCAAGTTCAGCAGTTCTGATCATGCCGTTAGCAACTATGCATTTCCAACACTCTGAGTCTGGCACCGAATCTCGGCTGCGATGCTCCTACAGCTAGCTGCCTCTGCTCCACTCCAGACTGGGGTTATGGGACTGCCGATTGTTCTAGAGAAGCATGTCCGAGCGGCACCGACTTATCACAGCTTCAGGACTATATACATAACTTCTGTGGTAAGCGACATATCTAGTACAACTACGAGCAATGAAGCGTTGGCGGGCAAGTGCTGACCGTGTGTCTCGACAGGCGATATCTGGGCGAACGTGTCGGTTACTGCATCAACAAATGCAGACGCCACACCATACACAACTTTTACGACGACGGCTACTGTTACCTTGCCTTTTAGCGACCAATTGGTCGTATCCACTTACACCTTCACAAATACAGTGACCAACCCTAGCTTTTTCGCATCGCTCCAAGCATCTTCGGTGTCTGCAAGTACTACAAGTAGTGCTGCCACCACAGAACCGTTGCCAACGACAACGTCGAGCTTGCCCAATGACGAAGGAAGCCTTAGCAAAGGCGCGAAGATAGGGATCGGCGTCGGCGTCTCTTTGGGCGCCCTAACTGCTCTCGTAATCATAGTTCTGGTCTGGCGCACTCGTCATCGTCGCCAGAAGCTCAATGGAGCGCAAGCAACAGATTTCGGAACATCAGGAAACAAAGCCGAGCTGCCCAACAAGGATCTACCACGGACCCACGGTCGGAGCGAGCTCAATGAGCAGCGGGCGCCGGTTGAGCTGGATACAGCTGAACAGTCGAGAAAAGCGGAACTGGCAGGGGCTGAAGCGCGAGCCGCGGAGCCTGATGAAAAGGGGACTGCAACATCGACGACTGAGAGAAGTTTAGAGAAGTGACATGTTCAATATCCGACAGTCGACGATTGTGCTGCGGTTTGAGCAGCCGAACTTTAATCGCAGGCCTGACATCTGATTCGGAGATTAATAGGAACCCGTCGGTCACAGGTCGTGCCTCTCAAGAAACTGCGATCTCCACACGCACACGCCTGTCCCTGCCCATCACTTCTTCTCCTAATCTTCAGAGACCAGCTCTAGTACAACAAAATCCAAACACCATGCCTCCTGTAAGTATTCTCACTAATTCCTCTCATCATCCTCCCCAACTTCCTCGGGCCCAACACAACCCCTCAACAGACTCCTTGCTCTCCGTCTCTTAATCCTCCAGTCCCTCCAGTCCCTCCCAACCAAGTTGCTCCCCTCATCGCCATTCAGATGACCCGGCCACTCGCCTCTCAGCTGATGCGCGCGACGCGGCAGATGTTGTTGTACACCGACAATCTCTGTGAATGCGTGCATCCACTGGATAGTCGGGCAGCTCGAGGCAGCAGTCTCATGGTCATGCAGTATGATGCCATTGTCGTTGGTTGGACGATCTGAGTCGTTGCCCTGGTCACACCCGCCCGTGGCATCCTCGTACATGAGCAGCGGAACGCCGTCGCCGGAGAACCCAGCGTCCATAAAATTTTCATCCGCGTCGCGGAGGACGAGATAATCTGGATTGAACATGGTTCTGCATGGCCAGGGGTACGAAATGGCCGTTGGTCCACCCTCGTTACCGAGGAAGTGAAGTGGCTGTTTCGTTCCAGCTTGCGTTGCATTGTATTTGTGTCCTTGGTTGTCGCTTCGGATGCTGAAGTGCATGAACATTACCGGCATGTCAACTTCGTGGGCAGTTCCGGTATCAGCTTCGTCGGCACCAGATTCGAGACGCCCAGCGTCCTGATCTGTCTCAGAATCCTCACTGCTGCTGCTGGTACTGCTGACATCGCTGAAGAGGGTATCGATATCGGTATCGGTTTCACTGCCCCAGCTGCTACCGCCGGCATCGCTGAACACTGTGTCGACATCTGTTTCACTATCTTCGGTGCTACTCTCAGTATCACCCATACAATCGACGCCGCTGACCAAATCAGAAACGTCGGTATCGGTATCAGTGTCTCCATCGTGCTCGAGATCGACCACAACATCACCGCCAAATCGTTCCCCTGGCGCAGAGTGCTCAAAGATGCACCCCGGTATGTGGACAAACGCCACTTCATACTCGTCGCTGTGCTCATCTCGTCCGACGATCGTTAGCGATTCAGGCGTGGAAGGCAAGTGCTCCTGATCGGAGGCGGGTGTGTCTGGGTTTGTGCTTGTATCATGTCCCTCGTGTTCATGCTCAGCCGGCGGCTCATTATCATTCTCGGCCACCACACCAGGTCCATCATCGCAGACCAGCTGTGACTCTGGCTCTAGCTCTGGCGTAACCGACCTCAATAGCGGCGTGTCCTCCTCAAAGTACGGCAATACAGCTTCCGTAATGCCATGTGGTGCAGTAAGGGTGAATGTCGGCGCGATACAACCGGTTTGCGTCCTGTGAGCTGACGTAGCACTGACTCCGGCGTATTGACTTGCAGCAGGCGTCAGTGGCAGTGGTTGTGATGGTGGAGCATGGAGGGCTGGGAGTTCAGAGACGGGTATGGTAATGGCGTTGCTGCGATGGTGGTGTCTTGCTGGTATTTGACCGGGTCGATTAGCACTTGTAGGTTGGATGGAGGCTGCAGGCGTGACTTGTACGTCTTCGTCCGGCGAAGATCGTTCGAAGCCTGGGTGGGGTGAGCTCATAGTGTCGATAGAGTTCCGTTCCCTATCGTGCGCTCGAAGTCGAGTGGGAATCTGATGGTGGACCCGCACTGCTCTGTATTTGTGGCTCAGATATATTCGTGATGGTATAGACGCTGGGTGTCAATGACTTGCTCTGCTTAGCCTGATCAGCGACGTTTCTGCTCGCTTACAGAATCTTGTAACTATTATTAAGTCGATCGTATAGATTCACAACCTTCAGCGCTGCCAGTATTCAGCTACTTATGCTCAGTCCATTCCAGCTTTCGCATTGCTTCTGAACCCACGTGAGCAGCGGCGAGACAGGGTCATTCAATGCCCAGAAATATCCTTCAGCTCTTTGTCCATCTGGCACAATCACCCAAGGTCTCGGATAAGGTGAAACCTTCAGGATCCTTCTCGTCGCTTCGGACTAAGGAGAATTCGTATTCACTCGGCCATTGTGCTCCTTCGTCTGAGGCAAATACTGGCGTCGTTGTGTTTGATATTACTGAGACTTGGCTTCTGGACGTCAACGAAGCTTGGCTTTCTGCGACCTGCCAACAATACCCTCAGTCCTTACGATCGAACATTGCATGTCAGCCTTTGTGCCTGTACTTTCCTCCACTGTGACTTGCTTGGAAGAGCGAGAACATACCAAAGCATACAATATACGCGGTGCTGCAGGGGCAAGAGACAAGCGCCAAGTGGGCAGGATAAGATGAGGTAAAAGAAAATGCAGGGGCAGAGACAGGAGTAGAGTGTTGAATGATCTTCATTTCTTCGTGGGATCGTAAGGTCGAACCTCCCCTCTCACTTGAAGCCCTACCAGGGCTATCTCTTCATCCTCGATGATCATCAAAGGCCGCAGCGCGTCGATACGTCAGGAAACGAGATGGAGCCACGCTTCTAGGGTCTTCTAGAAGTGAGCTAGCACAGGCAGAGCTGTTGGAGTGCTTGCCTATTTGGCACCTTCCTTGCAGTCGATGGCGACCTCTTCGCCCATAGCCTTGAGGACAATGACGTCTTCGGATTGTTAGAACTGAAACTGTGTCGGATGCGTATGCGTAATACTTACTGACGTCCTTGCCTTCATTTTGCATCTTTGTGATTCTGTCACCAACATCACCGTCTGGCAACTTGACATCCTCTCGGGTCTCGCCAGAGTCATCCATAAGGGAAAGGAAATCATCCTCAACGTTGATCTGTAGGGTGATATCAGCATGCGGGTCCATTGGACGCCGAACTGACTGTTGCTTACAAGCTGGTATTCTCGTCGGGTAACATTGGGGACATCCATGTTGTGGGTGGATGGAGACAATTCTTCGAGCTTCTTGCCGGTGAAGATATCGATGGCGACCATGTGAACCTTGGCGTGACCGTGCTTGCCAGTCTTGGAAGTGCTCATCTCAACAATCTTGCAGGGTCGTTTGTTGATGACCACGAAACCGTTCTTTCGGAGGGCCGAGCATTGCATGGGGAAGGTGGTCGAGGAGCCGGCATCGGCAGAGTCGAAGCTGTAGTCTTGCTGTAAGGCATTGTGTTAGCTGAGTTGCACACCTTCACCGTCCCAAGAGGTCAATGTGTCGAGGCTTCGGATAAGCGCTGAGCGCAGAGCAGACCGCGAACACGTGCGGCCAACATGGAACAATCTGAACGTTCAACATCTGCGGGGAAATCAGTTGACTTACATCTTCAGCGGAAGCCATGATGACGGTGTTGCGAGGTGAACGTGGAAATAACTAAGAAGAGAAGGTGGTGACTAGCGGTCTATACAAAAAGAAGGAGCAATGGAAGAGACCTCGTGGATTGCTCGAGTCGAAGTCAATTAACCACAAGGCCACAAAATTCCACCGCAGGCTTTGAGGCACGTTTGTGGAGGGGCAAGAACGACTGACTCCACAATTTGAGCCATCTCCCGTCTGCCATCTTTAAGCTTGTCCTGATTGGGTCAGTCAATGCCAAGACTATCACGTGCGTAGAACAGCCTCGTACGTGGTCAAGATCACATGCTCAGCCTCGTTAACGACAGCGGCAGACTGCAGTGCTGGCAGTCCACACTTTATGCCTGACATGAGCACGACCATGTAGTACTTCTACTATGTGGCTCGATCGCTTCTCCAATACATCGACGCCTGCTTCGAACACGCCTAGTCGATACCGCTCTCCAGCACCGCGACGTGACAATCAGCTAGCCTCCACCCAGCGCAATGGGCTAGGCATTGGCGTAGGGAGGAATGCATCCAGTGCTTCAATAGATCTGCCCTCCTCTGCGGCCTCTTCCAATGTGTCCTTGCCGCTGCTACAGAGAAGACAGACAGGCTCAGCCCTTCGTCATGAACAAAGACCTCCTCAGGATGTACCTGACCCGGTCGCCCTCTTGAAAGGCATCCTTGGTGCACCACAGCCTCAACCTCAGCAACAGGAAGCCAACGAGAAGGACCTCGTGGACATTGACTTTGCTGGCTTGAGCTTGGAAGATTATCTGCAGAAAGAGGATGACAGCCCACATGAACAGCGGGCAATGTCCGGAGATGTGGGTACAGCACAATTGTACAAGAAGAAGTATGAGGATCTGCATGGCTCTATCACAGCAGCGGATGAGGTGTTGGCATCCGTCGAGTTATACCTGACAAACTTCAAGGCAGAGCTGGGTCAAGTATCAGCAGAGATCGAAAGTCTGCAAGCACGTTCAGTTCAGCTCAATGCACAACTCGACAACCGTCGAAAGGTCGAGAAATTGCTTGGTCCCGCTGTCGAAGAGATCAGTCTATCCCCGCATACTGTCCGAGCTATAGCGGAAGGCCCCATCGATGACAACTTTGCCAAGGCGCTGACTGAGATTGAGGCACGCCATATGAGTGTGATTGAGAAGACCAAGAGTGACTCTCAAACCAAGGCCGCAGACGACATCAAACCCCTGCTAGACGATCTCAAGACGAGAGCTGTTCAGAGGATACGAGACTACTTAGTATCTCAGATCAAAGCTTTGCGTTCTCCCAATGTCAATGCACAGGTCATTCAGCAACAGACATTCCTGAAGCACAAGGAGCTCTACCCGTTCTTGTCAAGGAACAACAAACAGCTGGCGCACGAGATCGCTCAAGCATATACCTATACTATGAGATGGTACTATCAAAGCAATTTTGCTCGCTACAATACCGCCCTGGCCAAATTATCAGTGCATGCCATCGACCAGAACGACTTGCTTGGTTCCGACCCTGCGGCCAGGAAGCAGAATGTTGTCGGCACTTCCAAAGCCGCGTCGACTCCCCATGACGCCTTCAACCTAGGTCGTAGGGCGGATTATCTGAAGTCAAAAGATGACAGAGCACTTCCATCACACCTGGCCGAAGACAATAAGATGACATCCTACCTTGAGGTGCCGTTCCGCAACTTTAATCAAGTATTGCTCGACAACCTTTCTGCTGAATATTCTGTTATCACAGAACTCTTCTCCACAAAAACCTATCACCAAGTCTCTCGCCGCGTCGCGGAAATCTTCGAACCAATATTTACCATGGGACACAGTCTTACGAAACGCCTCGTAGAGACCACAACTGACTCTCTTGGTATCCTCATATGTATCCGGCTGACACAGCACTTTGCGTTTGAGGCGCAGAAGCGAAAAGTGCCAGTCATGGATGACTACATAAATTACACTAATATCCTTCTCTGGCCTCGCTTCCAGAAAGCCATGGATCTGCACGTTGGGTCTCTGAGGAAAGTACCAACAAGCTCGAACCGTGGGGCGGCGGCAGCCTTTTCCTTAGTTGGCGGATCTGGTAACGCGTCAAGCACCGTTGCTCCTCATGCAATAACCCAGCGCTTCGGGCAGTTCATGCATGGTATCCTCACACTGAGTGCCAACGCAGGAGATGATGAGCCATTATCACATAGTCTTGGCCGGTTGCGGGGCGAGTACGAAGCGCTTATGGGCAAATTGGCCAAGGGTGCCGGCGATGCGAGCAAGCGAGGCAGATTCTTGTACAATAACTACAGTCTTGTTTCGACCATTATCAGTGATACCCAAGGAAAGCTGGCGGAGGAGCAGAAAGAATATTTTGGCAGCTTGGTAATGAACTTCAAGAATAGGTGAAGCCGGTGAACCGCGGACGTTGCTCCAAATGATTGGACTATTGTGTACTACCAACCGATAGCAGCACACAGTTGTCTATCATTGGGGCTTGTGGCTAGTACCAGAACACCCCTGGAAATAATGAAGACAATCATTCCAAAGTCGTTCTGTTCTTGCACGATCCGCCTGTGCGTGCAGAAACCAAATGTTCGCTGAGTCACTCCTAGCTTCGGGCCAAGCCACCAAACATCCGACTGGAGGTCTACGATACGTTGTCCAGCCTTTTGAAGCTACTTGAAAAGGGTTACTGCAACGGTGGCTAGTAATCTCCCCGTTTCCATGCACCATGACATCCGAACGATGAGCGTGTGAATGCCCGATTCCAACGCCTGTAGCCAAGATGTTGTTGCGTACCGTATCAGGCCCTGCCAGCCAAATGTCTCGGCAAGGAGAAACACGACTTGCTTTGTTCCACTACTTCGCAAGACATGCAAAGCCTGGTGGCGGATCGATAAGACCGTGGGAAATTGACGCTGGACGACACGAATTGACTTAGCTATATATTCCTCCTTCGCACCTGTTGTCTGCTTTTCCTCTCTTTAACACCAACGTCAAAATCCCCGCCTGAAATGTCGTTCCTTCAACACTCACAAGGTATCATTTCTGCCACTCAGACATCCTCAATCTCCATTGAAAAGGAGCACCGTGCTCGGCACACTGCGGGTCATGATCTTGCGGCACTTTTCTATCCTCGCGACCCAGCTTCGAAAGCAGTGATATCATCCCCTTCCACTAATCACAGCTCCGACGTCAAAGCACCCCCACTAGGCGAAGAGCTGACCGCTACGATTTCCCATCGAATGGCCGGACTCAGCGTCCATCGCCGCCACAAGTCATTATCGCACTCGGTATCCACGAAGACTGTGTCAAGCCAGCGAAATGGAAAATTCCCCGATGACAATAATCTGACGGACCTCAGCTTCCCACCTTCTCGGTTCGAACATGTCTTCGTTCGTCTTTTGCGCCATAGAGAGAGGAGATACAGCTGTTGAGACCCCTCAGGCCCACTAATCATGGGCGGCTGCATTGGATGGTGTAGCGATCGCGGCGTCCTTGACCTGAAGATGAAATGATTGGAACATGTAGATTGGTCGGACGATGGGTTATTGACAGGAAGGACTTAGCTCATGATACTGGAACGTTGCGACTTGCAAGGGAGGCTTGAGTGGGACAAGAGTAGTCTGCAGTATTCGAACACCGTGGCTGGACCATGAGAATAGAATGCAGCCTTATCACACGCCCTACTTGTTAGACGCACCGTTGAACGCCTGCCTCCGTTGCCACAAGGTCCTAATCGCGTTCGGCATTGCAGGGTTGCTGCATCTATCAGGTCCGCGAGTAGATCTAGATAGCATGAATGTCATCCAGTTCGGTGTCCAGCCATGCGTTCCACCCCAAAGTACAGTGCATAGGCTGTTATTCACTCACTGGATCTCGTCCTAGTCCACAAGGACACAAACACAGAAGGGAAAACCAGAATGCTGGTGTCAGACAGATTCGAACCACTGATCTTGCCCAGCTGTCGAATTGCAAGTCATGTCCGTGTCGTATTCATGTTGCTTGGTCGAAGGTCTCTTCATCAGTCACCCATCCGGAATCCGAGCTGGAGCTTGAGTTGATAGAGCCTGGTCACGGTATTACGGCGCCGTTATCTCTCAGCAACTTTGCAACGGCGCCATGACTCATCGTCAAAGCAGCTTGTAACGCATTGCTCCAACGGAACCCTTTGAGGTGAATGTCTGCTCCATGATCGAGCAGAAGCCGAACAATAGATAGGTGACCTGCTGCCGAGGCAGCTTGTAACGCAGTAATGTTAAGGTAGCCCCTACGAGGTCAACGTCCGCTCCATGATCGAGCAGAAGCTGAACAATAGACAGGTCACCCTTTGCCGCGGCCAACTGCAGTGGCGAGCCAAAAGGCGCATGGTTGGCGTTCACATCGGCGCCCTGCTCAATCAGCCTTTTCGCCAGCTCGCGTCTATTGCAGAGGGTTTCAAGATGAAGTACACCCTGTAAGGGACTACATATTTGCCCGAAGATGCGGCCGGTGATACTCACGTCAGCACCAGCATCGAGGAGGACGTTAACGATATCTTCGTAACCGGATTGTATCGCTGCATCCAGTGCGCTTCCAGGCGAACGCCTTGATGTGACGTTGATATTAGCATTTCTGCGGATAAGGCACTTCACCATCTCGGTCTGTCCACTACCTGCTGCCATCATCAATACTGTTGAGTGGTCTCGGATCAAACAGTCAATGTTGGCACCATGATCGAGAAGGATGTCAGCAATTTCCACCCTGTTGTCGTTGACTGCCAGCCTTAACGGCGTAACAACACTTGTCCGCCCGCGCGACTCCTCAAATGGTTGATTGACGCTGTAGCCCCGTTCGACTAGAAGCTTGACCTTGGCTACTTCGTTAGAGTCTATTAGTGAGTGCAGCGTTGTTTGAAGCAGTGTCGTAGAGGTTGGTGCTTTGCAGCTCGATATGAGTTCCACGAAGGGGTTATGAAGTCTCTGTATGGCCGCAATCCAGCAATTCTCCCATCACCACCATGCATGTGTATGTCAGCACCCTGGGCGACTAGTCTTCGAGCGATGTGCTCGTTACCTGTTGCGCAAGCGGCCTGTAACGCGGTTTCGTACCTACTGCCTCTTGCGTTCAAGTCAGCCTTTTCATCAATCCATGCTTCAATGAGAGGATTGAGTAACGGTCCTTGCTCGATCATCAAGTAGAGCAAGGACGATTTGACTTGGTGGTACTGGTACTCGTCTTGCCCAGTAAAATTTAAGCCATGACGTACATGCATCAACTTCGTGAATAGCTGATTATGATCGAGATGTAGAGACCACAGCAAGTCTCGCTGATCCATACCCAGACTTTGTGCATTGCTTGCATGCTCAAAGAAGTAGTCGACTGCGTAAGGCAGTAAAGGGTATGATTGCTCTAACTCATCTCTGTATTGCCATTGGTGTAGACCGATGCTCTTTGGCAGAAGTGTCGTAATTTGAATGACTGGCAGTGTGGTGGCCCGCACCCGTTCTTGACAGCAACGTGCAAGATCTACTTGGCTGAGTGCTTCAATATTACCGACCAATTTTGGATCAAGAGAAGCAAGTGCTTCCTTTCCTAGCAAAAAATCACGCACTGACTCGTGAATGAACTGTACTGTATGGGTCCGGGACCATTCTAGCTCGGAAAACTCTGCAAGACCCCGTGAGCAGTTGAGAAGGTACCTTTTGATTGCTCCAGGTTCCGGCACGTCTTCTTTCCTGACTGACTCACTGGAGCTAGACCGAATGCCGATATAGAGTTGGATCGGACTCAGAGGCCGTAGAGCAAAAAGCAGCCACTGAAACAGCCTTACTGTGCTTGCAATATCGGTCTTATCTCTAAGAACAACATCTCTGAATAGGCCATGTAATTCATCCGGCAACGCCTGGAGATGCTCCAGTAGCATAGCTACCGAACAGCCGCTGTCATGCAGATCGTTGAGCATAGGTATAACCAATACCACCCACAGGAAAACGTTGCCTGACTTTTTCTGCAGCTTTGCCTGGAGCATGTTTGCAGTTGTCTCATCTTCGATGATGAGCTTGTGGTTGATGTACGCTTGAATATCAAGTGCATGCTCGGTCCGATTTTCCAGAACCAGGGAGAGGCCTCTCTTGACCGTGATATGCGGATAATGACGGCTCGACAGGAACACCTTAAACATGCTACCATGGCACTGGTACGCGTGGCGTGTTAGGTCTTCGAGAACACTCACCATCTGGCGCACGTCCATCAAATCTCCTTCGTCTAAAGCATCGACGAAAAGCGCTATGCGAGGTTGCCGCTGAAGCTTGACCGCATCCACTAAGAACCCGCTCAGCTCACTACTGGTCCATTCGTGGTTTACGGTTCTGTTCTCTACCAGATGGTTGAATTCATGCCTGAAGTGGACCCGGAATGACGCTTCCTTCGAAATGAGCTGATATACAATGGATCGGTAGAGCCCTAGTGAAGACTTTTCCAGGTCACCCGGTGCTCGTGCATTGAAGAAGTATGACACCGACATACATTTCGGCTGATGCTCCTGAGCCTTTCCTAAGGCCAGCTTCATAAGCGTCGACTTTCCCGATCCAGGTTTGCCTTTCATCCACAGGAATCCGTAGTGTTCATCATGTTTTGAATCGTCGATCCAGGCAAGATATTCTGGACATTGGAAAAGCCAGTCACCCGTCTGCACCATAGAATGTCCAATGTTATGCCGGCGTGCGTCCATATTTGGGAAAGCTAGTGACTTTAACAGTGCCGCATCGATAGTTCTCACGTCGTCGGGCGCACAACCTCCGCGTTCGTAGCGATCACCAAGTTGTACTTGTGCTCTGCCTCCGATCACGATCGAGGGAAAACTGTGGCCTGGCCCTGGATTTTGCCAGTGCACCTCGGGTGCAACTTCGACCGGAGATGGATATTCGGACATGATGCGGCCAAATGAAGCATAACAAGCTGATTATGCGATATAAGCTCGAGCCCATCGGTGGACGATGGTACGGTTTGGTCGAGACATCAACGCAAGTCCGGATCATTTGAGTGTGCGCAGTAGGTCTGTCACAGTCTTCTCGGGAAGAGAGTCGACAGCGCTAATGAGCTCTAGGAGTATTATGAGGAAACAACACAATCGTCGGCGCTTGCCTTGGAGTTGTAATATACTAGTGTAACGCTTGCGTTAGGCTGAAGCGGGGCTTCACGGTAGAATACTGCAGCCAGCCAAGGGGATGCCGCATTGAATTTGAGTAAGCGCAGTAATGTGTGTAGTGCAGATCTCGAACAAGTGTTATTGATCAACGATGGAGCCCATATGGGCATGGACATGGTTTCTATTTGCGTTGTTGGCGGTCGCACAGCGAGCTGATACATTCCACAGTCGTCACTCTAGAAAGTGTCCTGATAAAGACTCAACTACTAGTAGTAACAGCAAAGATGGGGCGTTAAGACAGATGCCTTAAGGCATTAATTGCGGCTCAAGACTGAATGTATTTTCGACATACTGGAAGCAGACGCTGCGAGTCGTATCTCCCACAGAACATCGTCGGCATTTGTGGCAGTCTATTGGCCCACGCAAATTACATTATGGACCATATATCGGCGTCTTTCCAGATACGCTGGTTGGGGATAGTGTTATGCGTCGTAGTAAAATAAAGAGTGATACTCTCCGACTCACATAATGTCTCAACGCTCCCCATGCCCATACTGCGGCAACACCCAGTTCGAAGAGGAGAATGGTATCCTAGTATGTACCTCATGCGGCCGCCAACAAGAAGGCGGCCTTCAAGTCGCCGACGATGACGCAGACTTCGGCACCCAAGGCAAGGTCACACGTAAGAAAGTTGAAAAGACGAGAGTCAAGGTGAGCAAGGTCTACCGCGGTGCACGAGGCTACCGATTGTATCTGCTCGCCTGGCAACATATCCTTTGGAGGCAATGCCATGCGCTGATTAACGGAAGAGAGGGTCTGCCTGAAGAATTGTGGACCGTAGTAAAGGATCTATGGTTATTGAAGCTGGCAACGCTGGAGCATCGGCTCGATAAAAAAGGTACATCATCCACAGAGGTCGAGACAGACGATGCCACCGAAGAAACTGGCTCAGACACCGAAGATGAAACAGCAACCAAGTCAGAAAGGACTGTCCGCCTCCAACCAAAGCTTTGGGACACTGTTGCCCTAGTCTACCTCGGTACCCTTCTACTTCGCCACCCAATGTCCCTCTCGAAGCTTTACCAGCTTATCCGCACGGAGGAAGTCCCATTCATTCGTGCGATTCGTCACGTACCAGACGACATCACAAGCAAGCTGCCTTCCGAACATCAGCTCGCGCTCGATACAACTACCGTGCCGACCCAACAGGATTTGCAAAGAGCAGTGCACAAGCTGTCGCAGGACTACAACCAAGGCCTTGGCGTTGCGCTACCTGCTCTCAATTGGAAGATACTGCTATTTGAGTGGATACAGGAGCTCGGCCTGCCGCTCGAGATGTGTGCTGCCGTGAAGAGGCTGGCCCAGTTGGTTGAATATGACTTCACATACGAGCTACTTGCACGGGAGAAGTCACAAGACGGTGGCGCACGCAAGAAGAGGAGAAGTCCTGTCGCAACGCCAGAGGCCCAACTAGCATCTTTGATCGTCGTTGCGACGAAGCTGCTATATCCATTTGCCATTCCCCACTCAACTAACTCACAGAATACTGTGTCATCGACCGGCTCGTACCTCGACTGGCAATCCTGGCTCAACGTTCACAGCTCGTACCGCAAGGACGAGCGATCCGAACTAAAGCCCGATCAAGCAATCCAGACATGCGCTCATGATATCCACGACTTCGACCTGGAATCTCTAGACCGGTACATGGACTGGTACCAAGTTACCTTCACAAAATCAGCATTTATTCTCAAAGAGAAAAAGACGGATCTCGAAAACAACATCGTGAATATGTTCCCTTTGCAGGACATCTCTCGAGTAAACAATCAAGGACCCGGCCAGATCTCAGCTGACGAAAGCAAGAGCACAGCCGAGCTTGCCACACAAATCCAGCGTGAAGCCATCAGAGCTCCTCCTACTCCTTCACTTCTCCGGCCACAAGCTCCCACTCCCACGCGCACCGGCGACAACGAGCATCCGCCAACAAACCCACCATCTCCGCCCCAATATCCCATCTTCCCCAGCCCTAAAACACTCCACTTAACAGCCGCACTCTTCAACAACGACGCCTCAAAGAACCCCATCATCTCCTTCCACGAACGCGCCGCCGAACTAGCATGTCTGGATCTCAAGAGACTGTTGCGAGCGGTCCGATACACCGAGAAACGACTCGAAGCATGGCATGACCGGCAGAGGCGGGCGGAGTGAGGTTTTGCCGCCGGTTAGAGAAGAGGACACGGGCGGAATTGGCGAGGGGGACGCGTGAGGATGAAAGAAAGATGGCGGTGACGTTGAGAACGTGAGCAGGCCGCACCTCCATTTTCGACGAGTGAATCTGAGTGCCGGACTGTCAGTGCTGTGCCTAACCAGGTTTATGGTAGTAGCGGCCCGACACGGCTGCTGCAACACTATTCTGGATGTGAGGTAGGAATGTGGCACAACAACAAGATCTAGGCGGGAACCGGACCAGAGATTCATGAGCGCAGCAGAAGGAACGAGTCGTTGAGCAAGCCGTTAGAAATAAGGCGGGAGAAGCTACAGCAGGCCGCAGGAGGTCAAAGTTCGGAGGTAGAATTGAGGTATCACTTCACAGAAAGCATAATAGGAGTGCTTGATCTTGAATCACGGGAAGACTGTCGGCGAGAACGTCGATGACTCAAGACAACGCAATGCTCGCTTCTCATACTGCTAGGGTCCTTCCTAACAACTATGCGCTTATACAACATCAACAGGCTGCAGCCAAATGGCGTCCATCTCACGTTGCACCAGCCATCTATCACTTCTGCTCAGCCGGCTGCTGCGGCCTAATCACTGCACTCCTCGCAGCAGCGACAGCGTCGGCATTGACCTGGCTCTGTACGCCGTGCTTCAGCGCTTGTTGACTCTCGTCCTCCTTCGTGCTGATGGGCGGAGGCTGCACACTTTCCCGCGCTCTGGCCTCCTGCCACTCCAGCGTCTTCTTGCTCGCCCAGCTCCCCCACGAACTCAGATATGCTCCTGCTTTTGCTGCGTTTTCTCGTGCTGCAGCTTGCATTTGGGCTGTATCGACGTTGGGTCTTTGGACCTGTGCCGCGCGAGTACGGAATGCTGAGCTCCAGCCACCAGCTGTCATATTGGCGTCGGCTGTCGTGGCTGTGGTGGACGTTGCAGCAGTCGTTGGATTCTCGGCCGATCTTCGGCTAGCGTCGAAAACGTCCGGGTGACGGACAGCCTCTTCCCTGCCTTCAGTCGGTTTGTCGTTTTCCTTCTCCTTCTCCTTCTCAACAATTACACGACTTTGTTCCCGCCTCTCCTTGAAGCTCTCCACTTCCTTCCAGAATCTCGCTACGCCAGCTCCGACCCTTTCACGTCCGGCCTCGAGGGCCTTCCCCGCTGTATCTCGGCCTTGTCGTACTCGTTTGTCAATATGCAATTCTTGCATGGCGTTTCCAAGCCGCCGCTGGACGTCCTCGATATTGAGACCGCCTGCAGTAGGATGTCTGGGCTCCACAATGTCGAATATGTTAGCGTCAGATGTTAGACCATGCCACAGCTTGTAGTTTGGAGTAGTCTTCCACTGAGCAAGGAAGTCGTGATTGAAGTCGTTTGCTGTTTCGAGCGGGTTGGGATATCTCTCGTCACTTACGCCACCTGCTGTAGATGACAGGTATGGGTTGGGATTGTTGTCAAAACTATTCTTGTATGCAACGGAACTCAGAAGGCTGAGGACGTATTCTTCGAAGGACAATCGGATGGCATCTTCGGAGCCTTGGTAACCGTGCGTTGTTGGCCGCGAAGGGTCAGATGGATTCCAGGTGTCAACTACGGTCTGAACGAGGTGGTCGATCCAGCGGCGATCAGCGGCCGACAGATTGAGGGCGGAGCGAAGCGAGGAGTCGAGGATCGTCAATTTTGAAGCGGGGGAGGTTTCGTCGAGGTTGACAAGCACGTCGCAGTAACGCTGCTTAGAATCTGCATCGTTGACGAGATCCCGCTGAGATAGGAACAATGTGTTTGTGCTGCCTGCTACATAGGACCTCAAGTCTGGGTCCGAGAGACGATCGAGTTGTTGTAGTGGTGTATATGGCGAAAAGAAGGAGCCCTGCATGCATGGGTCAGCGCCACGAATACTCAAGCGGGACCTACTTACCTCACCGAAGACCTGAAGAGGCAGGCCAATGTATGCCAGTACTTGGATGGAGTTAGTAGGACATGGGTGGGAGAGGTTGGCTGACCTACGCGAACTTCTCTCGCTCGTCCGGAGGTTTGTCGCACGACTAACGCGCTTCGAATAGGTGTCGAGCTCTGGCGACGCGCAATCCTGCAGACTCTCGAGTAAATGAGGTATTAGGGAGACGAGTGCGAATTGAGTCATGCATAATCTCTCACACCGGGTGCCGAAAAATAGTGCCTGTCGGGTTTGTCAAAGGTGTTTCCGCAGCGCGAAATTTACCGACGTACTCTCTTCTGCAGTAATAGACATTTAAAGAGTACTAGAGTCTGCCAGCGAAGCTCGTGGATCAGCTCTCGGAGTGATAGACCTTTGCCACGTAAGCATGAATTTGTGGTCGAGTAGTGCTACAGCTGACCGAAATACACCTCATTCTCAGTCTTCGTGATGCTTGCCTCATGGTGTAGAGTCGCTTGGAGCTCCTGCAACGGAAATTGTTAGCAGCTCGACTCTGCACTATAGACTTGTTGCACTGATCTACCTTCAGGATGTCAATGCTACTGAAGTCTCTGAGCGCGTATATCAGTACGAATTCGCAGCAGCAGCACATCACACAAGCCAAGACTTACTCCTGTGCAAACCAAGCAGCTGTTATGGCAGCAAGTCGTTCCCTCAGCTGTCCAAGAGCGTCAGGATTGTCGACGAGGACAACAACAGCCTTTTGAACGAAACTCCTGGTGACTTCTGGTGACTTGACCTTTAGCTTATCTGCACGTATTTGCCTTGTGCAGGATAGGCCGAAGAGACTCGTATGGTTGAGGCTTTCGGGCGTCTTCGACAATAAGGTGAAGTAGGAGAACTCTTCAGAGCTGGCATGAGCGCCGTCAGGTAAGGCTAGAAACGGAAGATGCGACCAGTCGTTGGCCGAGTAAAGCTCCTCGCCAGCTGTATCAGCCCAAAACTCTATCTCGGGTCCCCTTAGAGCAAAGCGTCAGTAGACAATGCATACGGGTTGTTCTAGGTAGGCGGTAAGGAATGCTCCAGCACTAAGTAGACCTACCGGTGGTGGTTGAAATCTACCACGCCGACTTGCGGCACGAATGTATGTGTCATCCTTAGGCTTCGCTCATGTTTGACATCCAGCACGGTAACGAGTCTGACATGTGTTGTCCCTCATCGGCGGTCAACGTTGCTCGCCAGTGGTGATGCTAGGGTTGATCTTCCAGAGAAGAGAGGTCTTGCTTCTGATCGTGGCAACGATAGCTACGGCAGACCTAAAGGTCAAAAGCGCAGTCTCACTGTATCAGGACGCAGGTATTGCCACTCATTGGTTTCTGGAATCTAGCTGCGGAACGAAAAATGCTCTATTCATTGATAATCTCTCTGGGGTTCAGTATCAGATAAGAAATCCAACGCTTGTTGGCGGACAAATTGTACGCCTTGCTAGTGCTGCTTCTTCACCTATCTTCTGATCTCTCTCGCTTCAAGCCATAGAGCCGGCGTTCTGCTTCTATGCCACCCTTTATAATCATTTGCTGGTGCTACCATCGAAGCTGGATATCAGAAGTCCAGCCCATCCCCTCGAGTAACGCAACCCATACGTCACCGTGCTCATGCGTCTTACGACACGGCCTGGCCATTCATAGCTTGTGCTTGTTCTATTGAGAGCGCGTGTGGCTGATCCTGATCCTGGCCTTCCACATTGTGGTAGTCTAGGATCTCGGAGTACATCATGATCTTCCACGTGTCCACGGGCAGATCAGCATCATTGAAGGACCAATCGAACTTCTCTTCTGCGGCCGGCTCATCCGTGGGGTCGTGGTATGGCGATAGATACTCGTGGGTCAAGGCTTCACCAGCGCTTACTCGTTTTCTCGGGTCGAAGACCAACATCTTCTCCAACAAGTCAATCGCTTGTGGATCCGCGTTCTTAAATTTGTTCTTCAACGGCTGTCTCTCTCTCTTAGGGAGAGACTGCACGAATCTCAACGTATTCTCGCTGCAAATCGTCTCGATGACATCCTGCGGTGGGGTTCCCAACAACTCGGTGATGATCGAAAACTGGTTCACGTGGTCTTTGCCCGGGAACAGCGGCTTGCCCTCGAGCATCTCGGCGAAAATGCAGCCTGCGCTCCAGATGTCGACTTCCACATCGTATTTTTGCCAGGTGAGCATAATCTCGGGCGCGCGGTAGTAACGAGTTGAAACGTAGCCGGTCATTTGTGGATCTTGGATACGGGCGAGGCCAAAGTCACAAATCTTCAAATCGCAGTTCTCATTGACGAGGATGTTGGATGGTTTCAGGTCGCGGTGGACGACGCCGGCACTGTGGACATATTTCAATCCACGCTGCGAAGGTGGTTAGCTGTCTTGCCTGTGCTTTGCTTGATCAACATACCAAGATCTGATAGAGGAAATATTGTATGAATTGCTTCTCCAAAGGTCTGCTTGTCAAGAGTCGGTGAAGATCGGTACCCAGGAGCTCTGTGACGAAGTAGATGTCTTCGAGAGGGGAGATGAAAATGTCGCTGAGTGAAATGACCTGTTTACTGTATCAGTCTCGCTTCTGTGCCTGTATTGCCCGTGATTCCCACATTTTCATGCCTAAGGTGCTTCAACAGCTTGAGCTCTCGGTAGGTTCGTTTCGAAAGGACGGGTGTAGAAAAAGGTTTCATGATCTTCTTGACCGCCACGGCTTGCCCAGTAAGCTGATCCTTGGCTGAACTGCACATTGTGGTTAGTCGTGCTGCCGGACTGCTGGATGCGGGTTGTCGTCGCTTACCAGACCAGACCGAAGGCACCCATGCCAACGGGTTGGAGATCTGTATACCTGATCGTCGGTCAATCCTTTATCCATTTCTGATGCATGCGATAGTATAGACCGTACCTCGAGGTGATCTCGAAGGTTGTCCCAAAGATCTGGGCACGCACGAACTCCGCCATGATGATAGTGTACTGTAGCTAGCCGTTGACGGTGTGGCTGCTGTTGAGACACAGAAGGGAGCGCGGTTGGAGGGGTTGTGATTCTTGTTGCGGTGACTGCGGTTGGGCAGTTAACGCTGTTACGCAGGATGAAAGACTCCTCAGCGTAAAGTAATACAGTAATTGCAAACTGTGCCTGTTGTTGTTTTTTTCGTCAAAGTCGGTTTGTAGTTATTTAAAGCAAGCGACAATTTTTCTTCAGAAAGAAGAATTGATCGTCAGGTCACTGGCGGCGATTACTACGATATGCCACTGGTGGGTCGGTCGACAACACGGGAGAGAGATACGTAGCCACGTTTGGGCAGGACTTTGCCGGGGCATAGGCGCGTCAAAAATCCGGGAAGAATTTGGCCATGGGCAAGCTAAGGTTTCGGGTACCAGGGACGGCCGTCATCATCGAATCACGATACACAGGAAAGCACGGAATCCTGAGAGTTGGAAAAAGAATCGACCTGGACATTATCTCCGAGCAATGTAGAATCTCTGGCTTTGCGATTTTTGGTCGGGTCTCTTATCCCACAGGCCTTGGCGTACTTCCACGTACCACTGTACAGATATGAGCATCAATTCGATGCTTTTGAACGAGGTCCTCGTCGCATGGGCTGTTCAAGTGACCAGACAGATGCGCTTGAAGTGATCGTGCAACATCTGCTGGCAAGGGAGTCCTGACGTCAGCCAGACTTGCGGCCGCTTGTCGGACGCGCCTCGCCGAAACCTCGAGCCTCAACTTAGTTGCCGCTGATATTCGATGGCTTTTGCACTCCACCTTGAAAGATATCCTTGCCACCTAAACTCGCCATTGGCAGCGACAGCGTGCTGTCCTGGAATGTCGGCTCACCGGCCGACAATATCTGCACGTCCAAATAGAGAACGTGTCAATTGAGCTGAGTCACGGCTTGTATCATCGGTCAGGAATGGACCTCACTCGGTCTTGGATGTGCGGTAGGGGACAGAAAGCAGTAGTAAATGCCTTCTCGGTGTGCCGTACCCGTAGAAGCTTCTTGCACCGCTGCAGCATGCAGTGTTCACGTGCCTAAGGCCCGGCAGAAGCGCACGTAGCAGCAGCATCATCTAGAAGCCGCCGATGCTGTCCGCCGATGACAGAGCAAAGCAAAGCATGCGAAACCTATTCAACCAACAGCACCAGTAGTGCATACATAGCAGTTGAGCTTGACCCACCCCATCGCTGACTATGGCGATTGAAGCATAGCGCAAATATCAAACGAGCATGGCCGGTCAACGACGATCTCCACCCAAATCTGGGTGAAGGTGGAGCTCGATTTCGCGAAAAGGAAGTTGCACGTGGCAGTGTGGCTTCTTCCCTTCATTGGGAACTTCTGGTTTGAGCTCACCACCGCCTACTTTGCTAGTCGTACTTTGCTAGTCGTACCGTGTTTGTCGCAAGCTCGGCCACGAAACAAGAAGTGCTGTGGGCTTGTTTTGGAGGCAGATGGCTTCCTCTGCAAGGTTCTCCCCAGCTTTACGCAAGCTTCTCCAAAGCTGAAATGAGGCATCGTCCAGAGAGGCTGCGTAGCCAATCATCAAGCTCCGTCACCGTAGCGGCGTGGCCGAGCCGGCACCTCAAAATAGTCGTCCTTGGTCTAGCCCGTGTGCTCAAGTCTTACCTTGCCATACTCTTCAGCATGGCCATCGATCTCTCCCACATCATCGTCACAGCTGCTTGGGACACGTTCACGACTTCCGACAAAAGCAGCAACCTTGTTGGGTGACTTGCACCAAAAGCACCAGAAGGCGTGGACGCTCGAGGGGAAGCCGAAGAGTGCTGGACTAGGAAATGTGCCCCACCGTTCGTGGACTGATGTGGTAATAAGACATGCTACGCGGTGTGCTCAGAGCATCAATAAATATCGCGGGTCATAGATGTATTTGAGATTGGGGCGATCTTGGAGTCGGGTCTGTGCGGCACCAAGCGTGCTTGACTTTGTAGTTGTAAGGCAGTATCGCAGGGATTCGAGGCACTCGCTTGCATGCTGAAATGAGAAATGCGAGTTTGTCTAAGACTAAGTTAGCAGTATCCGGCGGGCTTGCAGTACCAATCGCCGTTGTGAGCCACACCTGGGCACCTCAGAGGACTCGACTTTCTGATCAGTCGCTCCGGTGTGCCGAGCGCGGATTCCTCATTAGAACTGCAACCAGTCGCTAAAGGTCTCTTGTTATGCGGGCAATCTACCCTATACTGTATGGCCGTATAATCTCCTAGCAAATAGTCGCTACTAAGATCGAGGCCTTAGTAAACATTTATCCTGCATCTGAGTTCGACTCTCCACGCATAAACTACCAACCAATACCGTCACTACTTTGCATGCAGCGACTCCTCCTCATTTCGACATCATCCTCCACCCACTGCAGCTTCTTCTAGACTCTCCCACTTCTTGCTGACAGCTCTACAACCTCAAAACAATCATCGCCGGACAGCTGTCACTCACTCTCATCGGCGGTCGAAGTTCTGTGTAGTCGATGAAGTCTAACGTCTGCAAGAGCAACTTTCGTCACGACGTCGAATGTACATATTGCGCCGCTCCGCCTCAGCCTAAGCTACTCCTCTCCCACCCGAACAAGCACGAGTACCACAAACAGATCGGACGCTTGCAAACGACTAAGTAGCGTCTACACCACCAGCGCCGTCGCTGAACATTACTTCTTCGGCTAGCCGCGCACAGAACGAGCTCTACCATCACGTCTGGACCACATCCCGAGTTCCGGCCGCGATAGCCCCAAGACCTATGCATGTCAGCTTGCAGGCGCAGTACCCATACGCCTTAAAGCTCTGAGCCATCAACTTGCGCTGCAACGGCAGCATTGCGGCGGACACTGGCCCATTAGCTTGAGGCCAGCATGGGTGCATGCGGAAGCAAAGAAGCCAAGGGCGAGGATACCGAGCAGAAGAAAAGAAGTCAGGCCATAGACAGAAAGCTAGAAGAAGACTCGAAAAAGTTGAGGCGAGAATGTAAAATTCTGCTTCTCGGTATGCTGGAACACGACATCTGGAGGAAATGAGAGCTGACATGATACAGGATCCGGCGAGTCTGGGAAGTCAACCATCGTGAAGCAGATGAAAATCATCCACCAGAATGGCTACACACAGGAAGAAAGATCCCTGTATAGGTTGACAATATACAAGAACCTGGTCGACTGCATGAAAGCACTGATAGCAGCCATACTGCAGTTCGAGAACGAGCCGGACACTTCCCAAGTTCGAGATTACATGGCGTATATCGAGGAATACAATGTCGACCCTGATCCAGATACAGCTCTCGATCCGCGGGTCGCAGACGCAGTAACAGCCGTATGGACCAGTGCTGCAGCGAAGAAGACAATGACGCGGCAGAGTGAATTCTACCTCATGGACTCGGCGCCATAGTATGCCCACCTCATCGCAACATTATGACCTCTTGCTAACAAGAGCAGTTTCTTCGACGAGGTGCATCGGCTCGCAGCGCCCGACTACATACCCAACGAAGCAGATGTTCTGCGGGCGAGAACGAAAACGACAGGTATATACGAGACGAGGTTTACAATGGGTCAGCTCAGCATCCAGTACGTGGGCAAAGATGCGACTGCTCGGGCAGACCAGGCTAACAATCACATAGCATGTTCGACGTGGGTGGTCAAAGGTCAGAACGAAAGAAGTGGATACATTGTTTCGAGAATGTCACGTCTATCATTTTCTGCGTCGCGTTGAGCGAATATGACCAGGTCTTGCTGGAGGAAGCAAACCAGGTATGGCCGCACAGCGATGAATATACGGTGCACAACTAACAACGCATAGAACAGAATGATGGAGAGTCTAGTACTCTTCGATTCTGTCGTGAATTCAAGGTGGTTTATGCGGACAAGTATCATTCTATTCCTCAACAAGGTCGATCTGTTCAAGGAGAAGCTGGAACGCTCACCACTGGGAAATTACTTCCCCGATTACTCAGGGGGCAACGACGTGAACCGTGCCGCGAAGTATCTACTATGGCGGTTCAACCAGGTCAACCGCGCTCATCTTAACCTTTATCCTCAGTAAGTCTTGCAGGCACTGTCTCAGCCCGGGTCACTGACCATCTGCAGTTTAACGCAGGCCACCGATACCACGAACATCCGACTCGTCTTCGCAGCTGTGAAGGAAACAATTCTGCAGAATGCCTTGAAGGACTCGGGCATATTATGATTGACGCTCCCACGACTCTTATTATTTTGTCTAGGGTTCTTGACGAAATTCAGCATTGGCGGCGTCCTGGATATGGCTCGGGCACAATTAACTGCAGCACTTCGGACAAGGGTGATCCGAGTATCGACCCTGACACACCGGCGTTTCTTGGGTTAGCACAAAAAGCTTGGGGAGGTGCACACTAGCAGCAGAAACGACGTGTTATAAGATTCTAATGAGGGATGCCGGGCGACGGTTGTCTGATGTTTTCTGCTTCGAGGACTTCGAATATTGAGGCGGCATTCAAATCTGCCGCCCCACACCACCGTTCTACCACGCTTTGATAAGAAGTCTGAATCACACAGGAAGGAAAGGACGCTTGCAAAACCGCGATGTTGTGTATATTCGCAAAATACACCATAGTCACGGTGAATTTATCTTTGATGTCTGGAGAAGTTCATGTTGCCGCTGGTCGTCCCAGACCATTTAGCAGCAGCCACCTACGCGGATAACTAGTCTTCAACCTGTCGGCATGTATATCCAGCCGCGGTTCTCCTACCGTAATCTCAATCCTCATGCTGCTGCGCATTATCTGCTTGGCCGTTGCTGCCGTCTATGCTTGGTGTGGAGCTTTACTCCCCATACTACTATCTGGAGGCGGTGGACGGACTAGCTTACAGCATGGATTCGTGGGACCCAGCCCCAGACGGCCCACAAAGCCTCAATCCCATCATTATTTCGCCGCTTCTGTAAGAAGTGTCGGTGCAGCCCAGAACATGTGCTGTTGACTTCTCTTTCGACATCTCCTCTCATATTGCACTTACTCTGCACGGAGTGGCTCGAATTCCCAGCGTACAACGTGAAGATATAGGCGCGTCTGTCGGGTCCTTTCTCACGCCAAAATTCAAGTCGGTGAATAAGTGTTCAACAATTTTTCGACCTCCCTTCTCCCGTGGAGCACAGACTTCCTCCCGCATCTCGAACATGCATAAGCTCGCCGCTCCAAGGACAGGCATAATGTCCAATCGCTATACCCCAAAGCTGCACCATATTCACCGCCAGGCACGAGAGGCCCGGCTAAGAGCGTTCAAAGTAACGATCGTCGTTGGAAGACCGATATATTCTAACATGCACGATGAGGTGGCTTACCATCTCATGCACATTTCTGCACCAGGGCGGATAACCTGCATTAATGTGCCTTGCACATGCTCTCGAGGTGCAGCGACATGCTTACTTCGCGTCGAGACGCGCTGTGAACATGTCTGGGGTGCCCTCTGTGTACAGCCCACATTCGCTCATTAACCGTGTATCCAGTAATTCCTGCCCCGCAACGTACAATTTCGAGGACAATTAATCAAGGCAGTTTCGAAATAGCGACGGCTTTCTTTCAAGTCCAACTGTCTCCTTCCTGCTGTGTCCGCAGTCTGTGTCTTTCTTCTTTGCTTCTTCATCGACCACGATTCTCTTATCTTCTGTCGTTGTTCGGGCTTACTGCCATAGAGAGTAGCTCATCGACGCCATGGCCTCAGCAACGGCGTCGCAGCCGCGGGAGCGTAAACCCTCTATGGGCGCACCAATCTCAACATTACAGGGTCCTGTTGGTCCTGGGTTTACCAGGCCGAAGCACAAGCGTACTGCCACCGGTTTTGGTGCCCAGGACATCAAGAGCGTTGAGTCCAGCATTCCTGAGTCTATGAGAGAAGCGTAAGCAGTACTAGCCTTGAAGCCACGAACAATCATTGACAATCGTCGCAGGTGGAAGAACTTCGTACGGTGCACTCTTGTGACGCCTCTGAGCCGTTTCTGACCTTATGCACAGTCTGTTAAGGGCTTCAATTCTAAGGAGACCTTCCAGGTCCGTATCCGACCATGCCAACTTGATTTTACGCCGAGCTAACTGTTTGCAGAAAGAGGCAGTCAGACACATCGAAACTACTCTAGCTCGGTCGCTCTACAATTGCGATGAGAAGTATGACTCTAACCGGTCCAATCCTAATCCAGAGCTTGCGCTGACGTTCTAGGGCTGCCTACGCAGGCGTTGCCTTAGCATTCCGAGATCGATTGATCATCGACTGGAACAAAACCCAGCAGAGACAGACCTTTGCTGACCAGAAGAGAGTTTACTGTACGAAACCTCGTTATCCGTGAGGTCTCGATTGCTGACTAGTGTTAGATCTGTCCTTGGAATTCTTGATGGGAAGAGCTTTAGACAATGCCATGCTCAACATCGGACTAAAGACTGAGGCTAAAGGTGAGTTCGACCATGGCTTCTACGAGCACCTACTGACACGCTGTAGAGGGTCTGGCCGACCTCGGCTTCCGGATTGAAGATGTGATCCAGCAAGAGCACGATGCTGCCCTCGGAAACGGCGGTCTCGGACGACTCGCAGCATGCTTCCTCGACTCATTGGCTTCGCTAAACTATGCCGCATGGGGTTACGGTCTGAGGTACAGATATGGTATCTTCAAGCAAGAGATCGAGAATGGGTACCAAGTCGAAATCCCAGATTACTGGCTCGACTCCAATTACTGGGAATTTCCTCGATACGACGTTACGGTCGACGTCCAGTTCTACGGCTGGGTCAACAAGTACACCGACGAGAATGGCAAGCACATAACTTCCTGGCAAGACGGCGAAATTGTCTCAGCTGTTGCATACGATGTGCCAATTCCTGGCTACGGAACTGCCACGGTGAACAACCTGCGTCTCTGGAACAGTACAGCCTCGTCTGGCGAGTTCGACTTTGCGAAGTTCAACTCTGGAGAGTACGAGAGCGCAGTTGCAGACGAACAGAGAGCAGAGAGCATTTCAGCGGTCCTGTACCCTAATGACAACATGGAGCGAGGAAAAGAGCTGAGGTTGAAACAGCAATACTTCTGGTGCGCAGCCTCGCTCTACGATATTTTACGACGCTTCAAGAAGTCCAAGCGGCCATGGAAAGACTTCCCGGATCAAGTCGCAATCCAGCTCAATGATACTCACCCAACTCTGGCCATCGTTGAGCTGCAGCGCATCCTGCTTGATATTGAGGGTCTTGAGTGGAGTGCTGCTTGGGACATTGTCACTAAGACTTTCGGCTACACCAACCACACCGTGCTTCCGGAGGCCCTCGAGAAGTGGTCTGTACCATTGATCCAGCACCTTCTTCCGCGACACTTGGAGATCATCTATGAGATTAACTTGCACTTCTTGCAGCAGGTCGAGCGACGATTCCCCAAGGACCGAGACATGCTCGGAAGAGTTTCCATCGTGGAGGAGACGCAACCTAAGATGATCCGTATGGCTTACCTGGCGATTATTGGTTCCCACAAAGTCAACGGTGTTGCTGAGCTCCATTCCGACTTGATCAAGACCACCATCTTCAAGGACTTTGTCAAGATCTACGGGCCTGACAAGTTCACCAATGTCACAAATGGTATCACTCCACGCAGATGGCTGCACCAAGCGAACCCAAGACTCTCCGAGCTCATCGCATCCAAGGTGGGCAGTTACGACTTCTTGAAGGATTTGACCTTGCTCAACAAGCTTGAGAATTTTGTTGACGACAAGGACTTCAAGAAAGAGTGGCAAGAGATTAAGTACGCCAACAAGGTCAGACTCGCACAGCACATTCTGTCCGCTACTGGTATTAGTGTCAACCCCAAAGCCCTCTTCGACGTTCAAGTCAAGCGTCTTCACGAGTATAAGCGACAACAACTCAACATCTTTGGTGTCATCCACCGCTATATTGCCATCAAATCTATGTCCGCGGAGGAACGCAAGAAGCTCGCACCCCGCGTCTCCATCTTTGGCGGAAAAGCAGCACCAGGCTACTGGATGGCCAAGACGATCATTCACCTCATCAACAAGGTGGGGGATGTAGTCAACAACGACAAGGATGTCGGCGATCTGTTGAAGGTCGTCTTCATCCCCGACTACAACGTCTCCAAGGCTGAGATCATCATTCCCGCCTCCGACATTAGCGAGCACATCTCCACTGCCGGGACCGAAGCCTCCGGTACATCGAACATGAAGTTCGTTCTCAACGGTGGCCTGGTCATCGGTACCCTTGATGGTGCAAACATCGAAATCACTCGTGAAATTGGTGAGCAGAACGTTTTCTTGTTCGGCAACCTGTCCGAGGATGTTGAGGATCTTCGACACAACCACTTCTACGGAAACCACCAGATAGATCCCGAGCTCATGAAGGTGTTCGACAAGATCAGGGAAGGTGCTTTCGGTGATGCTAGTGCGTTCGAATCGCTGGTTGCGGCCATCGTGAGTCACGGGGATTACTACCTCGTCTCTGATGACTTCAACTCTTACTGCAAAACGCAGGATTTGATCGACGAGACCTACAAGAACCAGGAAGAATGGCTCTCGAAATGTATCACGTCGGTGGCACGTATGGGCTTCTTCACGTCCGACAGATGTATCAACGAATACGCCGACTCAATCTGGAACATCGAGCCATTGCAGGTCAAGGAGGAGGCCGAGGTGCGAGCACGAACTGGATTGGAGAAGTAGTTCGACATCCAGACATCGCCACAGCTCCGACTTCTTGACAAAGAGTCGTATTTTGTTGTAGGTTTTGCGGTATCTGGTCAAGAGGGGCCAGGACCGGGACGCAGGTCACATTCAAGGTCGAGGTCATGACCACGATTAACTTCACCCTAGATTGCGCAAGAAGCGGAAACGCCTAGAGATTAAGCCTGCATCGGCTAGAAAAGAGTCACGGTTAGACGTTGTCACGATCACATGACGGCAAAAACGGTGTCATTATTAGCAGGCAGGCCTCGCATGGTAGAATTTGGATAGATTCAAGAGCAGAGCATTTTTATGAGACATGAAGAATGATACCAGAATTGACGCATTCCCCGTAATCTGAGCATCACGATCTCTGCAGATACGATACCAAGCAGGTAAGCTTCCATTCAGAGTTACTAGTGATCAGACCGACCCTTTGTACTAGTAGTCCATTGTGAATAACCAACTCCGAGACAAATACAACGTCCCACCCTAAGCATCATACTTGCATCCACGCCATTTCCAGACCCCGTTACCCTCCAGATGCCGCTTCACGCTAACAACCACTCTAATGGAACGATCCAATGCGATCATGCCACTTCACTTCTACTCAATTCAGCTCATTCCATCAGGTCCCTTTGCTCCCTCCAATTCATGGATATCCTCGCCCTTACCCAGCATCAGCATCCCCTCTAATTCTCGCACTCGACGCTCGGCTTCGGCTGCGCGTCGCTCGGCTGCTTCTTTCTTCTCGAGTTCGGCGACGTAGAGGAGCTGCCAGTGTTTGATGTTGTTGGGGTCGCTGTCTGTGTCTGTGTGCTCTTTGGTGGGTGTTGGTTTGGTCTTGGTGGTGCTGGTGCTGGTGGTGGGCTTTGAGATTCTGTGGGTGGGGGTTTAAGTGGGGGGGTTGGGCTTTTTGTTGGCGGTGGCAGTGGTGTTGGTGATGGTATGGAGGGAGAGTGTGTCGAGACGGCTGGTCAATGCTGCGGCGGGGCGCTTTGGCCTTCTTCTTTTTTTCTTCTGTCGGGCATTAGTGAATGGATTGATGGATACTGGGGTACTTCGACTTGCGCTTGCGGTGGCAGTTGTGGGAACGGTTGCGACTGCGATGTTATTTATCTTTGTCGGCTGCGCTGTAAATGTGTGTCGCTTCTTCTTTGGGACCCGTAGGCTAAGAGGCATTTTTGGAGTGCCGAAGTCGTCGTCGGGGTTGGTATCCATTTCTTCGTCGGATGACCAGCCTGACATGGCGACTGGCTTTTCCATGGTAACTTAGTGCGAGGTAGTGACCTCCAGTCTTCTTTGAAGTTTGTTCTGCGCGACGGCGAGGCATGTCGGCTGATATTGTAATGTACGAGAAGATGCGAGATGTTGCTGGTGTCGGAATATCGGTTTGTGGGAAGAGTGTGTTTCACTTCTCACTGCTGCGTTCACTTACTTCCACTGCAGTGTGCAGTCATCCCTGTGGATGCCGAGGGTGTTTGTAGGGACAAAAGCTTTATGGGCGAGGTACACACATCACTGGCATTGATGGTCCGCGACACTCAAATCGTCGTACAGTACCTCAAACCATAGCAGAGCTCCGAGCTATGTTCACTGACTGGCAGTGGTTGAGCAGCTGATAACTTGAGATAGTGAAACTTGAGATGCTGAACTACATTTATATTGATATCGATTGGAGGGGTTAGCTGGCTATCAGCGACGTATCAAGGATTCTCCCAGATAGCGCCCGTCGGCTGTGCAAGCACAGTACTCCGGACTTTGTTGTATCGTGCTCATTAACATGCATGGATTGGATTCTGCATAGATCAGGAGCGTGACAGTCAGCAGGAGCAGGTGGTTGTTCAGGGAACACCTGATCTCCACAGTGGAGATCAGTTCCGTCACAAAGCTTCGTTTTTCGACGCAGGTCAAACTTCACTTCAAATATTTTCATGACCTCAGGGCCGATAAAGCAGCATTATCATGCTCCTGCTCTTGCCTGCTCTCAAGTCCATGCGACTTGGTGACGATAATATCCGATCAGTTGTTGATTGATACGTTAGCAAACAAGTGTTAGAAAAATCAAACCATTAGAAAGAGCTGTATTTGCTTCAATCCATGGTACTACGGGCGTGACAACAACTGGGGGATTTTGACTATCAGGGTACAGCGGAGATTTGGCGAGAATGAGTCTAGTAAGTTGGCAACGCGTCGCTGATGAAGTCTCGATGAAAAAGCTACGAAGGAGCTGACTGGCCCACGGAACACAAAAAGAAATCTCGAACTCGAACACCAGAAGTTGATGTGATTTGAACCTATGATAGAGGACTGACCCCAACCGAACCCTTCTGTCAGCAACCTAAGGTCTACTACACTCAAAGGAGTAATCAAGGGGACTTCCAACAGGAACAGCTAAGGGGCCAACAGAAGGTGCTTGTGAGGACTCAACTTGAATCAAGAAGAGGGACTCACCGAAAACTCTTTTGATTACCGCTACGCCATTTGGCCCCGCTATGTTGTTGTGTTTGTTGTGGGAGAAATTCTGGGCAAGCAAATATTTATGGGATTCCCGTGCGCAAGGCTGACATTATAGGTAGACGTCACTAAACTTATACGGTGATTGAAACCGAGCCTGTGCGGGGCTTAATAACGGGCCGAGCACAACAGGGACACCGAACAAGTCTCACTATGGTGTGTTACAGCCGTGGATACTCGATCAGGATTCCTTAGCTACTGGTTTAGCGTCCTGTCTGACTTGTTTCTAATGGCCATCTGGATGGGCACCGCTCCCTCGACTGTGGCGTGCCCACGGCTCACAGTTTTCTTGTTTCCAGCCAGCATGCCATCCTCCTGGACGGCAAGTGCAGCATCTTCGGCATCAGCACCCGCGTCGCTACCATCAGAACGCACGCTCTCCGCGCTAAATTCAGCATCATTATTTCCTGCCACCCCCCCTTCGTTTCCCTGCCTCGATCTCTCCAGTTTCTCTCGCTGCCTGTACCGTCTCTTTGCACGCTTTGAGGTCTTTCCAGATATGATAGCTGGGATCTCATTCACCAGCAATTCCGTGTCAGAGTCTTCCTCGGCCGCTTGCTGTGCCTTCCATACCAAACCTCGCTCGACTGATCGCTCAGCAGGCCGTACAGGAGGTTGAGAGCGCGACCGTACGTCCCTATTTGCCGGCGGCTGGTTTTCCACTTTGAGGAGGGCGACAGCGTCTGCTATTTTGTTGTCAGCTGCAATGTCTACTTTATACTCGTGCTCCATGGCTGCGACTTACTACTTAGATGCCCGATGGCAGCCTCTTGAGCTTTCCTTGCACGAAAGCGTCGCGCTCGGTCGATGTCCCTTCGTTTTGTGCTGCCCATGTTGACCGCTCACAGAATGTCCGAGTATGTTACGGGGTGGGCAGATAGCTGGAGTCTGGTGATACAATGGATCGCGTTGAGGGTAATTTTTAGGTGACGGAAGCGGACTTGCGATTCTGCGTGTGATGGTGGTTAAAGTGGAAAGATATGTTTCACTTCCGACACTGTACATTTTATTTCACAGGTCATGCGACATTCCGAAGCCACTGGTAACAACATGACACTATTCTCTGGGCTCCTGCAAATGGACACGAAGAGGGCAGTGATAGAGATCGTGTCACTAATGAGCAGCAAGCTGACGACGCACATGCTTCAGATGTCGTCGATCGCTACTGCACCCCTTCACTACTATTCCTTACCACGAAGTGGAATCATGCCAAATACAAATCTCTTCCAAGGATTCTACACGAATACAGACAATACCAGCCCATCGAGACAGCTCGAGCACATCGTCAACGGCGACCCATCTTCTCACGGACAACCTCAAAACGTTCCCATCACCACCTCCGCCTCAAACAATGCCCGTGAAACACAGAAGCCAATTCGAGCAGAGGAGCAACAAAAGAGTCACGTAGATCCGTTGAAGCCTGATAAGGCGTGGTCGCTGACTGAGCCGAGTCTCTTCTCGTATGTTGTCGGGACAGTCATTCTGCGCTCCAGTGGTTCAGGAGCTATAGACCGGTGGCTAACTGAGATGGATGCGTAGGCAAGCCGCCGATGCTGTTAGGAGCGCATGGTATGCTGAGGATGGGACATGTCGGCCTACGCCGAGATTAGAGAAACAGCCTAAGAGCACGTCCGCGAAAACTGGAATGAATACTGAGGACTGGGAATGGTATCCGGGCTACATATTGTAACACAGCTTGGTGGGTCGGACTGTGTTGGGATGTCGGAGCTATGCTGGCCGGAGGTTCGGAATTGCTTGGTAGACACGGTCAGCGTGTGCGATGACTGCATGTGCTGCATGAAAGGGTCAATTTAGTAATTAGCTTTCGTGGCATGGTCGGTGAGGGAGGGCTTGGTTTTTTGAATTGAGAATTTATTATGCCATTATGATATATCAACTCGTGATGCTCGCTCATTCGTACTCCAACCTCGCGCTTGAAGATGCCATCAACCGCTCTCATCCATCGCTCCGAATTTCTGGGTATCATAGGTTGTTGCTCGTATACAGGGTATCGTAGTCGTAGTAGCAGATTGCGAGCTAATCAAGTGTGTTGCTTCCAACATTTCCTCCAACTCCTCCATCGTTGCTTGGGTCTAACCAAATTGCTTCTGATGTTGCACACCAGTTCGAGGCGTCGCCTCAACATGGCTGGTTAGACCCTACTCGTCGTATGACGCGTTTTCCGCCCTCCCCCCTTGCCTGCACGACCGCAGGTAAGACATGAGATGATAATGTTGAAGAGGCTAACGATTCCGTTGACAATGGCCGTCAGTATTGAGCCAATGCCGTTGACGATGGCCATCAGGACGTTGCCAATGGTCTGGCAGAGCGACCGCAACTAGAGCAATGTTAGTAATTGACCATAGCCAAAGGTGAATTGTTGCTTACACAAGACATGACTGCACCCATCTTGAAGGTTTGTGTATATGACTAATGAGATAAGTCTGTGATAAGGTTTCGAGGCAGAGTTTGAGACTTCTTGTCGAGAGAAGATGGTTTGAGAGAGGGTACGGCTGCCTTTAGTATCAACAAACAATGCAAGTGCATCACGAGGCAATCTCCACTATCGCACTGCGCCTATGCTATGACGTCTTTGCGTTGCGGAAGCGGCATTGCAGTGCTCAGACAAGCGAAAGCACGGAGGACTACGCAACAAACAGGAGATTACACAAGTGGTGGATGCAGGGGATCACAGCTTGTTGGCTAGTTTCATCTGCGCTGTTAGCACTTACCTCTCAGTTCGGATGCAAATACTTCGTAATCGAGTTCAATACGTGTTCGATCGTGGGATAGCCTGAAATAAGTGGCTGGGTGCCATGGAGGCAGTGATAGGAAAACAAGGAAACGTGTTCGGGAAGTGCTTGGTGGAGGAGCTCTCCCATCTCAATTGGTCGAAAGCGACCAGGGTTGTCGCAGGTGATCTGCTTACTGCCGCTAACCTTGACCATGCTAGTACGTCATTTGTGGCTGAGCGGCAGGGAAGGAAGGAGAGATCGGTGATCTTGTTGGAAGGAGAATTTCCAGCTGGGGCCTGCCGTTGGATTAGATCGTGGCGTTGTGGCTGTTGAAGCCTTAGGCAGCACAGCTCCTTCCCACTGCAGATTTGAGCCGCACACAGTGCACGTGCAACAAGAGTAACTTACCCGAATGGTAGGATGCGTTGTGCAGTGAGGACGAAAGATGGAGGTAGTGCAGCTGATCCAGTCCGTGCTCGGAAATAAGCAGATCGGAGCTGCTGTTGTATCCTCTGTTCTCTTCTGGGTAATTTGGTACATCTCGTCGCTGGATCGCGACAAGCCAGTATCATTTTCCGTCGAGCTCCCACCACAACTGAGAGATGGTTATGACTGGGACCTTGAAGCAACAAGCAGCGAACCAGAAATACGCGATGGCAAGATCTATCCCCGATGTCCTGCAGACGGGCGGCCCTTGACCTCGCAATCGCTCATTCCAGCTACTACTGCGGACATCGACGACGCCATAGCCAGAGCAGCGCAAGCTCAAACGAAGTGGGCGAAGACAACCTTCACTCAACGGAGGAAGTTTTTGAACACTTTGCTACAGCACGTCGTTGACAACCAAGAAAGCATAGTCAGAGCAGCATGTCTTGACTCCGGCAAGACCAAGATAGATGCCTCGTTCGGGGAGATCCTGGTCACGGTCGAAAAATTACAATGGACGATCAAACACGGAGAGAAAGCTTTGAAGGCGTCTCGGAGGCCAACAAATCTGCTCATGTGCTACAAGAAGAACTATGTTGTCTACGAGCCACTCGGTGTGGTAGCATCCTGCTTCAGCTGGAACTACCCCTTCCACAGCTGGATTAGTACAGTCATTAGTGCTCTGTTCTCTGGTAATGCCGTGGTCAACAAACCCAGCGAGCAGACGTGCTGGTCAAGCCAGTACTTCCTGTCAATTGTTCGAGCAGCTCTCAGTACACTGGGCCATAGTCCGGACCTGGTTCAAAACATCGTCTGTCTGCCTGATGTTGCAGATCATCTCACATCTCACCCAGGCATATCGCACATAACATTCATTGGTAGCCGGCCTGTAGCACATAAGGTATGTACCTCAGCAGCGAAGTCTCTCATACCTGTTACGGTTGAACTTGGTGGGAAGGACGCAGCCATCATTCTTGATGACAACACTACTATCAAGGACATCGATAGCATTGTCTCAATCCTCATGCGAGGTACGTTTCAGTCCGCCGGCCAGAACTGTATAGGGATCGAGCGAGTGATCGCGCTACCTGCTATTCACGACCTGTTGGTTGAGAAGCTCAAAGAAAAAGTTCTTGGTTTACGGCTTGGAAGCATCACCTTGCAAAAGTCGGCCGACAATGACGTTGACATGGGGTCTATGATCTCTCCGGCCTCCTTCTCTCGCCTTGAATCTCTGGTTTCGGCCGCTGTGTCCTCGGACGCAATCCTGCATGCTGGAGGCACGCGCTACGCTCATCCGAAACATCCACAGGGGCACTATTTCTCACCCACTCTGCTCAGCAATGTTACGCCAAACATGGAGCTAGCTAACACGGAGCTCTTTGCGCCCGTCTGCACAGTCATGCGCGCCAGATCCGTCGATCACGCAATTGAGCTCGCAAACAGCACATCCTACGGCCTTGGCGCCTCAGTCTTCGGAGCACCTACGTTGTCTAATCGAAGCACTTTAGAACGCATCACCCGTGAGATAAAGAGTGGAATGGTCAGCATCAACGACTTTGGCGCATACTACGTCTGCAGTCTTCCTTTCGGTGGAGTCGGAGGCTCCGGGTATGGCAGGTTTGGTGGCGAAGAAGGGCTGCGTGGGCTATGCAATGCGAAAAGTATCTGCGAAGATGCTTGGTGGGCCCGACTGCTTGGTATTAAGACTGAGATACCACCACCCTTACAGTATCCGGTTTCTGCTCAGAATGGATATAAAGCCTGTGAGGGTATTGTTAGGACGGGATATGCTCCCAGCTGGAGTGGCATGCTATCCGGAATTGCCAGTCTGCTCGGGGCGCTGATGGCTGGAAAAAGGTGAACAGCATTTGTCAACAGTCCAGTTCCCAGACGTCTCACCTATATATGATGTGCTTCAGCCCCCACTATTCTCACACCAGTATTTGTCCGGCTCTCGCTGTAGAGCTCTGGTTTGTTAGGCCTGTGGTCCAGCATGACTATGAGAGATAGACGAAGTAGTGACTATTGAGCACAGTGGCGAGAGACAACCCTCTCAGGCGGATCTTGTGGTTTGGTGGAGCGAAAGACTAGTGCCGGCCTTGATGTGAATGTTTGGTAATCCCCTACCGACGGCTGGCCTTGTGGTAAAGCTGGTATGGATGTTTCGAATGAGAGCATGGACGACAACATTGAAGCGAACATGGCTAGTCTAGTTGCTCTGACTAGTCACCGCACTGCAGTTCAAACCCATCAGAAGACTGTCATCCACGTTCAAGCACGCAAACTCATCGCTACCACTTGGGCCAACCACGTCGATGTCCTCTGCTCTAATGTTACTGCAAGTAGTGTCGCTGCTGCAAACAATAGTCCCCACCAGCGGCGCGTACTCTCCGGACGTTGTGCCATGGATGTTCTTGAAAGTGATATCTTCGATCCGAAGGCTGATCGGGTTCTGGAAGCATAAAGTCTCGTTCTTCTGACCGTAGCACTGCGTCACCTCAATGGCGTAGTCGACGTTTGTGATTTGCATCCCGTCGTACGTTACGTTCTTGACGACGCCCCCTCCACCGCCGCCTTGGAGGTCGCCGGAGAGTGCGGCTGGGTTTCCTGGCCAGACCTTGATACGGGCGCCGTCTGTGGCGTTGGACATGTTGATGTTGGTGACCAGGATGTTCGAGACAATGTCGATTTCGTTGGCGTATTGGCCGAGTGAGCCGACGGAGATTCCGTGACTGCCGTTGCAGTGCATGTTTTGCACGAGGATGTTGGTCGAGTTTGGCTTGAATGAGACGCAGTCTGTTATTTTGTGATTAGTAGATGCAGAATTGGGTGGGGGGAGGTATTGCGCACCATCGCCATTGTTGACTATGGAGTTTTGTATTGTGATCGAGTCGGACCGGTAGGTATCCCAGCCGTCTGTGTTCTTTGCTGTGTTGTTGCTCTTGCTGTAGCCCGATATGGAGATGTCGCTGAACACGACGTTGGTTGAATTGGCGACGAAATTGTACCATTGTGGGGAATACCTCAGGTTCAGATTGGAAATACTGCCTTTGTGAAGTCCAATGGTACCGAACAGAATGGGCCGGAGGATGTAGATGTCCTCAGCGTAGAGATCATACCAGACTTGGCCATTGCCGTCTAGGGTGCCGCCTCCGTAAACGTTGACGTCCTTCCCGCCGAGCTGAAAGAAGGTCGTTGCGTTCTGGAAGACCTGTTGGAAGGCATTGGCTTGCCAGTAGTCTGTGTCGTCCGAGAAGAGGATATCTCCTTGGATGTCCAGGTCCACATGCTGCAGGAAAGTGAGGTCCAGCGCTGTTCCTATGAGATATGACTGGTTGGCTGGGAAGACAACATGCCCGCCGTTATTGCACTCATGGAGCGCTGACAGGACGTAGTCCGAATCGTCGGTAAGTAGGTCGTTGTGGGAGTCGACATAGCAGATCTTATTTCGAGCTGGAGATTCTGCAGGTACGCATGACGGCCTGTTTGATGCATCAACTGTAGGGTTGACGGGCGAGGCGATGGCTAAGTCGAAGCACAAGGAGGCTGCGAGCCAGAGAAGGCAGTTCGAGATGCGTATTCTGATCTCGTCAACTGCTGCTATCATGTCAGCTACTCTGGCACAGGACGATTGCACTGTGCTTGTGTCTCTGAATGCATCACGACTGATAAAGCCTCAAAGTCATGTCTTGGCTCTTGCGGAGGATTGACAATAAAGGAGCCTTCAAGGCCATGATGTTGACTCCAAACATCAGGATCGGAGACTTGACCGTGCAGCAAGCGGCAACTGTGCATACACAATAGAAGAGTGTGCTATGTCTGGCTTCGGCAGGTGGCAATGATCCATGTAGGAGCTGTTCAATTTGGCTCAATGAAATGCAGCTTGTGATCGACTGGCGGATGAAGAGCTCCCCCTCCGGAGTGGGGTTAGCTGAGAGGTTCCTGTTGATCACATGCGAACTTACCGGGGTACCTGCAGCGTCGATCATCTGGGGAAGCTGGAGAGTGCTCCGAAAGTCTTGTAAGCTTTGCTCGTCCTTGCCTTCTCCGAGCTTGAAGGAGCTCAGGCCGAGCAGACTGAGCCTCGCACAACGGGGTGTTTGCTAAAACTGTTCAGCAGGATTGACTGAAAGCCGGTGTCTTCGGATTCATCAACCATGCCTTCAGAGCCTGCGCACTGAGGTCAAGCCAGCGTTCGACCAATTTTGTTCACGATGATGCAACTGAACAGACTTTTTGCAGTGTCCCTGTTCTGCTTCAAGCCGTCTCTTGCGACCAATTTTCTGGGGACAAGCATTCGAGGCACGTGTGCCAGGCTCCGTCAAACAGTCCTCTCGAAGGATGCCCGCCGAATACGATCCTGGTTGGACCTAACCACCAATATGCTACAATTCAATCAGCAGTGTCGTCACTTCCAGATGATACAAGTCCTCATACTCTGCTAATACTACCCGGAAGGTATGAAGAGCAAGTGAACGTTACCCGAAAATGGCAGGTTACTTTGCTTGGCCAGACAAGTGCAGCAGATGATCTTGGGTCGAACACTGTCGAGATACTGTGGAGGGCGGTCGCTGGCACCGGAGATAATGCTTTCACCGCTGTCTTGACAGTGGCTCCTGACTTGAACGCCTCTCTTACAGGCTCTGGTCCTACAGGATTTTCGGTTCCTGTAGATCAACCATTTGGCAATACGGACTTTCGAGCATACAACCTCAACTTCACAAATGATTTCCTCCCCTATAGTGACGGACCATCTCTGACACTATCGACTGGATATTCCAACAGTGGATTCTACTACTGCACTTTCTCTTCATACCAGGATACTATCTACATTGGCGAGAATGCCTCGACGTACATCAGCCATAGCTCGATCGAGGACAAACGGACTTTTTGTACGGGTTTGGTACTTTGTACATCACAAATTCAACCCTTCTCCTTCGTGGCTGCGGCGGAGGTATAACGGCATGGAAGGGAACAAACACCACATTTGAAAATAAGTATGGTGTTTACGTTGTTGATGGGAATGTGGTGAAAGCCAACGAATCGCTAATGATCAGTCATGAATGTGCTCTCGGTCGACCATGGAACTCTCAGCATCGATCTGTCTTTGCGAGAAACTATCTGGGTGACAGTATTCTGCCCGCAGGTTACATCGAGTGGTCTTCATCGGACCCGCGCGTGAACAATGTGACACTCATGGGAGAATATGAAGACTTCGGGCCAGGTTTCGATTTGACGAGTCGGTTACAAGGAGGCGCAGGCGTGACTGTTGAACTTTCTGCTTCGCAATGGGCAGACTTTGACAGCCCTGAGAAGGTCTTCCAGTTTGTCGATGGTGACCTTGGCAATGTGGACTGGATAGACTGGTCGATATGAGGTGGAGTCACCATTGTCTTCAGATCCGCTCTTAGTGGGCGTCCTACTATTGCTTCTAGGTTAGTCAGACAAAGCCATACCGCCCCGGTGGTCACGCAACCCCTACAAAGCTGCTTTGTGTTGTTCTACCACAAACGTTCAGCTGATTACAAAGCCTTTTGTGCTTGCGCCTCTCCGCAGCGGCGTAAACCACAAATAAGTTGACATGCTCGCTTTTTTTTCAGGTCTCCAACAACCACACAAAACGCTCTTCAGGTAAGAGCTCAAACACTCTTTGCACTGAAGAAAAGCACACAATCTTCGGGTAAGAGATATCCTTCTACATCAAGACACGCTATGTCATTCTTTTCGCGACTTCGCGCTCGGCTGAGCTATCACAGCCGAGATACGAACGCCACAAAGTCAGAAGGCGGACGTTGTGGTTGGTTTCACTTCAAGTCGAGGACCACGCAAGCACCATCCGATGTATCCGGTCGCTCTACACTGACTCATGCCGGTGCCCCACCAAGGCAGCACAAATGTGCCGATCCAATACACCAGTCTCACCAACATGTCGTGGTTGGTGGCTGCGAAAGCGTTGACCTCGTGGACCTTGAGAAAGCCTGGTTTGCTAGGCGCAAATCAAGCTTGCATCGCCTGTCCGCCAACAACATGCTCTTCAAAGAGGAAATTCGCAGCCCTCGACCATCTCGCTGCTTCGAGTATGTCTCACTCGCGCTTGAAGTCTCCAGTGATGGCATTGAGATGGAGCTGGATGAGTTCTCGGGTCGATCCAAGTCTCTCGGCGCTGAGGATGAATTGGCTGAGTTCTGGGCCCTGATCGCCGAGATTGAGGCAGTAGACACAGGTAAGCATGTGGAGGACGCACCACAGAGTGCTGACTCAACTGCAAGTAACTATGCCACCTACAGGGTTGCTGCTGTCCTCTGCTCCGACGAGAGCGCCAACGAGACTCCGACCAGCTTACCTTCTCCACAGTATCACCCAAAACATCGACCCGCGCCAATCAAGGTCAGCAGAACCCGGCCAACCTCCCTCATCGAACATCACTGCAACATCAGCGACACTCCCTTGACAATGGCTGGTCAGTGGCCGAGAAGTGCGAGATCGGTATCGTCCTTCACGCCTACTCGTCCGGGCACAGCGGCGACTGCTGATAGCAGCCTGATTCTTGAGTGGTGGTAAGTCGATTCGTGATTATTCATTAATGAAATGTCAGCCGTGACCTCAATCATTCTAGGCCAATTACAATTATTTCTTGCTGGACAAGAGGTACTATCACATCTTTCACGATTCATCCGGCGTAATACTGTCGAGAGCGGCCATATCACTTCACACTCTTCCATCGTGCCTTCTATATTGACTTTCTCCTAATCTTGATTGCAGAGCTGCTCCGCAACTGCCTTGGTTTGTTTGCTTACATGCAGCAAGCGCGGCCGTCGATGCATAAAGGCACCAAATGCTCCACGGTTAGTATCTCTATGACTTTAATCTTCGCAAGCACAAACGCCCAAGCATATCTCGCACAGTTCCACCTTGCCGTCACCATCAATGGAGGAGCTCCGCAAGATCTTCAGGGCTGTCTCTGCCTTGTTCATGTGATCACTATTCAATATGACCAGCGAACGCAGTCGTCTATTTTGCCATGTCGTCGAAACTCGAAATGTACGTGTGCAAAGGACCTATAACACCGTGAGTGAAAGCGACCTAAGCTTTGAAGGATCATGAAGAGTTGTTCGACACACCTGAAATCACTGTCTGTCGGCATTACGAATGCAATGACGCGAAACACAAATTTTCACAAGTTGGCGTTTGTCTTGCACTCTTGAAGGAGATATATACATAAGGCCATGGATCATGTCATGATCCCGCACTATATCTCACGCTTGATTTCCTACAATCTTGCCTTGCCATAACCCTACCTTCGATCGAGGAAATCCACAGCGCTGCTCCAAGCAAGTATTGTTGATCGTATCAGGATCATCTGCCACTGTGTTCCGTCAACATGTCCAATTCACAAGATTCACAGATGTCGACCCCTTCTTCTACCTCAACGTATCAGTCACCAACAAAATTTATGGACCTATATCAAATTGACAAGACGAAGCTGGCCACCTTCAAAGACTTAGCCCCTGAGCTTCAGAACATGATCTTTGCGTGTGTACTCGACCACGAAGGCCCTATCGATGTCACCGTCCAACTTCCACGCAATTACCAGCGAAGCTGGAGACTCCAAAAGTTCCCACCCGGCATAAGGAATATGGAGGACCTTCTGCGAGCAGCAAAATACGTCAGAGAGCTTGCGAAGGAATACATCGGTCGACAAAACTTTACCTGCAATTCTGAGGCACTGTTTGATCTGCCCTCGGCGTTTGGTCCAGGACATTGTTCAAGAATACTGGATCTCAGTATGCGTATGACTTGGTCGATGAAGTGCTTCGATCATACAAGGTGGCCGTCATTGATTGAAACGTTTGCAAAGTACTTGCCCAACATGGCCAAGCTGAAGATCTGGAGTTCTTATGAGGCGTACAAAGCGTCGGCTCCATACCCGGAGCTCGAGTCAGGAGACGAATATGGAACGGTTACCCGACAAGTTCAGGAGGAGAGAGCGGTCGTGAGGCTTGGCTGCTGGATTGTTCTAACTCACCCAACTCTCAATAGGGTTATCAAGCCTGCCGACAGTGGGCCATCCTTCGAGCTTCGTGAGGATCATATCGTCAACTATGTCATCGTCGACAAAGGGTACAGCGAAGTACCTGGTGATGATGATCGAACGTGGGAAAGCGTTGAACGAGGGGTTGCTAGTAGGCAGGAGAGAGCCCTGGTAGAGGTATGTTGAAGATTGTTTGATGTGCAGATTTGGACACTGCTAACTACAGTGCAGGATGAGATCATCGACGCCACACAAGTTCGCCGCCTCAAGAAAGTCGAATGGACAGACCTAGATCGCGACCAAATTATCAAGAAGCCATTGCCCGGTCGAACAAAGAACGAGATCTGGCATTCCGAGACGGAGGAGAAAAATGAGATCTTCAAGGTCATCGACAAGCGCGGATACGTCGGCCCCAAAGAGTGTGGGGATGAGAACGTTGTGTATCGTGAAGTCGACGCTTGGATCGATATCTGTCGTGCTGCTGCGACACTGGGCGGCCGGACTGCTCGCGAGCTTGCCATCGAGAATGGCGAGCTTCGCCTGGATTTCGAAACGTCAAGAGCAGAGCTCGAGCCGTTGGTTGGGAGATTGAAAGAGACAGTTGATCACTTGCGGAACGGGTGGAGAAACCAAGCAGTTGAGCTATCGGTTGCGCGTGACCAACTATCGGATGCGCTTGACCAGCTCCAACTGAAGGAGCAAGAGCTTGAACTGAAGGAAGCTGAGTTCAACCAGCAAAATCAAGAGCTGGTGGCAATTCGCAAGGGCATGAGGACTCTCGAAAGAAAGCTCAGACGTGAACGATATGAGTTCGAGGCGTACAGAGCCCTGGTTCAGACCGCTGAGGAGGCTGCTTCCGTGACCGCAGAAGCAAGCCGTTCACTTGGCGGAAGCTCACAAATCGCTGGCCGAGACCATCGGGATGGACGAGGTGGACGAGGTGGACAAGGTGGGCGAGGTGGACGGGGGCGTGCAGGAGCTTACCGGCTCCGAGGTCGTGGCAGGGGTGGTCACTAGTCCAGAACGTGGTTCTTAGGTGTTAGCGCAGACGAAAGGCGTTTATGCGGTACATCCACAGAACGATTCCAAACAAAATCGATGTAGCTGAATTATCACCGTCACAGGCCCTACCTACTGCCCCTGCCCACCCTCCACAAACTTCCTCAAACTCTCCGCCTGCTCCCTCGCCATAGCAGACTGCTTCTCCCCCAGCGCCCACAAAACCACATACGCCAGCACTCCCGCCTGCGTCTCATAGACCTCATACAAGCACTGCGTCTCACTAACCTTCGTAACCCGCTGCACCTTCTCTGGCAACAGCACAAACGTGGGGATCCAGGGCAGACAGCCCCTCCAGCTCAACCGCATCGCCTCCTCGTTGACCTCGAGGATCCGGCAGGGGATATCCGTTGTTGGACTCGTTGCGTTGGGGCGGTAGGAGAGCGTTATTGTGTCGGATGGCGCGATGGCGTTTGTGTTGCTTGAAGTCCTAATGTGGGGGGTGTAGGTGTTCCAGTGCGGGTAGGAGCTGAAGTCGCGGATGGTAGACCAGACGGTGCTGGCCGGTGCGTTGATTGTGGAGGAGCCGTACCATGTCCAGACGCCTTTGGTGGGGGGGATGTTGGGAGTTTCGAGGCTGCGGTGGTTGAGCTATTGCAGACTAGATTTTTACGAGCGACGGAGGAGAGAACTTACATTTCGCTATGGACCATGTTGATGGGTTGAGGGCATGCAGAGATCAGCGAGAAATTGAGTTGGGCTGATGGGCTGGGTTGATTATGCATATTTTATAGAACACTTTAGGCGTCCCGCGCTTCTTGACCCTTGTCA